>Ga0154649_1103_pt1 | contig 20464 bp, 22 predicted proteins | sample Rifle2008BG13ft_FD_116078 | JGI IMG/M metagenome (GOLD analysis project Ga0154649, IMG submission 116078) | Chloroflexi bacterium RBG_13_51_18
CATAGCCTTGAGGACTTTATCAGAATATTCGGTTGCCAGAAAGTCCCTGGCCAGCGTCTGCATCATTTCCTGTTGTTCATTAAGACCGAAATCCAAAATAATCCTCCAGATTACTGTTAGCGTAAACGCGGCAGTCCCAGCCCGCGCTGGGCGATGACATCCCGGTCGATTTCCGATGTCCCCTGCTCCAGACTATAGGCGAAAGAGCGTAAATAGCAGGAAGGTATTCTGCCGAACATCGGCGCCCTCGCTGATTCCCCGGTAAGCTGGCTATACTGTCCCGCTACTTCCATACCAAACTCCGATATTCTCTGGTGCAGCTCAAAACTGAACAATTTGCTCATTGCCGACTCGTGATTGGGCACCATGCCCTGACTCTGCATCCAGGCCACGCGGTAATGGAGCAAACGGGCTATTTCACACTCTGCCTTAAATTGAGCAAACCTATTGGTCAAAACCGGACTAAGCAGACCTATTTCACGCGCGTATTCTTCTAAATCACCCAGATATGTGGCGGCGATAGCGTATACCGTGTCCGTGGTACGCTCGTAGTCGAGAAGGGACATTACAACATACCATCCTTTATTCAAGCCGCCGACGATATTTTCCTTTGGAATACGCACATCTTCAAAAAAGACTTCATTGAATTCATGGTGTCCGGCCATATTTATAATGGGATTAACCGTAATCCCGGGGGTTTTCATATCAACCAGAAAAAAGGTAAGCCCCCGGTAATTTGGGCTTGCCTCCCGGTCGGTGCGGGCAATCAATGCATTCCAGTCGGCGAAGTGAGCGTTGGTCGTCCAAATTTTCTGTCCGTTGACGACAAAACAGTCCGATTCTTCTTTGGCAAAGACATCTATCGCTGCGAGGTCGGAGCCGTGATTGGGCTCGCTCAAGGTCTCGCTCCAGATTATTTTGCCAGAGGAGATGCCCGGCAGGTGGCGTTTCTTTTGTTCATCGCTGCCTTTAAGCAAAAGAGCAGGAGCAACAATGCCACAACCGATAGAATCGTAACCGGGTGAATGATATTTAGAAAGCTCTTCTCTAAGGATAAGACGGTAGAAAGGAGAGACCCCCTGGCCGCCATATTCTCTGGGCCAGTGTATGGAAAGCCACCCCTTTTCACCTATTTTTTCCGCCATCTGCCGGTGGACTTTTATCCAGTCGGGCTGGGCGGACATATCGAAGAAGGTAAGGCGTTTTTCCCGGTATTCCCGCGGGACTTCTTTTTCTAAAAATTCAGCTACCTGCCTGCGGAAAGACTCCTCTTCGGGTGAAAAGGCGAAATCCATGATGCGGTCTCCTTATTTGCCGGTGAATTTTGGAGGGCGACGGTAATTCATGGAAGTAATACCCTCGTTCAGGTCTTTAGTCAGGGCAACATCGCCGGATATCGCAGCTTCAAGATACAAAGCCGTTCTCTGGTCGGCCTGGGCGCCATAGTAAAGCAAGCCTTTAATCAGTTTCTGTGTTAAAGGCGGGCCGCCGGCCAGCTTGACCGCAATATCATCCACCAATTTGTCAAATTCCTTCGGTTCCGCGACGAAATTTACCAATCCCCATGCCAAGGCTTTATCGGCGCTTACGGGGTCGCTTAATAATATCATTTCTTTAGCGCGCGCCCATCCTATCAAACGCCCCAGTCTTTGCGTTGCCCCCGCACCCGGCACAATCGCCAAGGTAAGTTCGGGCAGACGCACTATAGTTGTTTTGTTCATAATCCTGATATCGCAGGCCAGAGCCAGTTCCAGTCCGGCCCCCATGGCAGGACCATTGATGGCGGCAATAACGGGTTTACTGTAAGTTTCAATCCTGGAAAACACTTCATGCGGGGTTTCGCTAAAGTTGAAGGCAGCCTCCACTTCCCCGGCGGCAAAAGCGGCGAAATCAGCCCCGCCCGAGAAATTAGCGCCCGCTCCGGTAATAACGACACACCGTATGTTATCGTCTTTCTCAATTTCACCAAGTGCTTTGCCAAGTTCCGCCATGAAATCGGCGTTGAAAGCATTAGCGCGATTGGGTCGGTTCAGTATGATTTTGGCGATTTTCTTTTCTTTATCAACATCCAGTTTGATAAACTCATATTCGCCCGGGCCGTAGGTATAAAAGCCCTCCCCGGTTTTCCTCCCTAATTTCTTCTGCTTTACCAGCTTTATCAGCACCGATGATGCTTTATACCTGTCTTCTTTGTTGTATTTATCATAAAGTCGATTTAATTCATTGAATATTGCGTCCAGGCCAACGCTATCCGCCATACGAAGGAGGCCCCTTGGATAATTCAAGCCGAGCAGGACGGCGGTGTCAATTTCTTCCCTGGTGGTAGCGTCCATTTCAATCAGCTTGGCGCCTTCGTTGACCGCTGTTGCCAGTACCCTTATAGGGTCGAAATTGGCCCCCGCATTCATCGGAAGCTCGTTGGCCTTGCCGCCCGACCAGTCATAATAACCTTTGCCGGTCTTTTTACCGTAATTATTTTCTTTAAAAAGTTTGGTCAATAACGGAGCGGGACCATAGCTTTTACCCATCGTCTCGCCGAAATATTCCATAACATGAAATTGAGTATCGATGGAGCCGCCGCCCAGGGTATCCTGCAGTTCCAGCATACCCATGGGTAAACCAAGTTTGTATTTGATGGCCGAGTCCACTTCGAAGGCGCTTTTGGCTTCTCCCTGCGCCACCGCCCAGTCAGCCTCATTAGACATGTTGCAGAAGATTCTGTTGGCAACAAACCCGGGGACATCTTTCACGTGAACGACCGCTCGCCCCATTTTAATGGCTACTTCTTCGGCTATTTTAATGGCTTCCCGGCTTGTTTTTTCGCCTTTGACTATTTCCAACAGGGTCATGCGACTCGGCGGATTGAAATAATGTGTCCCGACCACCAACTCCGGTCGTTTAGCGGCGTTAGACATCTCGGCAATACTTAAAGAGGATGTATTAGTAGCGAAAACGCAGTCGGCCGGGCACAGAGCAGTTACTTCTTTTAAGACGCTTTTTTTCAGGTCCATTATCTCCGGGACCGCCTCGATGACTATATCCGCGTCTTTCACCGCTTCTTTAAGGTCGACAAGGAAGGATAACTTGCTCATATAGTCTTTCTTGGCCTGCTCGGTCAGCCTTCCTCGGCTGATTCTTTTATCGTACATATCCGTAATCATCTGGCGGCCTCTTTCCAGGAACCGCTCCTCGATATCGCGGATTTTAACGTTATACCCGGCTTCGCCGGCAAGGGCCGCTATTTGCGCCCCCATAGCGCCGGCGCCGATTACTGCGACGTTTTTTATCTTTTTCATGGAATACAGCCCCTTTCCATCTTTCTTGTCAAGGCAATCCGTTCGATTATTTCACACGTTCAAAAGCGTAGAATACCCTTTCGCAGACCTTGGTATCTTTTTTGACCTCTATCGGATGAGCGGGGACGCTGAAGGTAACAAATTTAACCTCGTCACCGTCTTTAAGCTCGCCTTCTTTGCAGTTGACAATCCGCCCCAGCAAATGCTTGAGGGGGCTCTTGTCGCCAAAGGTCAGCCAGGCAATAATCAGCGGCGAATCGAAGCCGAGGGGCGCGCCAGCTTGTGTCTCGGTGAAGGTCACTACTTTAGCCCGCTGCGGCAGTTCCACCCAATCCAGTTCATCCGACCAGCACTTGGGGCAGATTACCTGCGGGGGGTAAGCAATATGCCCGCATTTTTTGCATTTGGTGGTGGTAAATTTACCTGCCCTTAAATTATCGTAAAAGGGGTAAATCCTATTGAATTCTTGAGTTTCCAGCGGCCAGATATCCATTTCCGAGATATACGTGCCGTTCAGGGCCGGGGTTCCTACTATTTCAGCCTTCTGTAATTCAGCCATTTTAATCTCCTTATGTAAAACTGATGTATTATTCTTATTTAACCGGCTCTTTGCCGTAAACTACCACGGTATGCTGGGCGCAGGTGCCGCTCAAATTGTGAGTAAGGCCAAATGCGGCGTCTTTCACCTGGTGAATCGCCCTCCCCTGCAGCTGCTTGCATATCTCGATTGCCTGTCGGGCGCCGGAAGCACCGAAGGGGTGCCCGTAGACCAGCAGTCCGCCATCGGTATTGGTGGGTATAGTCCCGTTGATTCCAATTTCTCCTGAAGCAACGAAGGCGCCGCCTTCGCCTTTCTTGCAGAAACCCAGTTCTTCAAGTTCGATGATTTCAGAAATCGTGAAGCAATCGTGTGTTTGAGCAACGTCAATATCTTTAGGAGTGAGTTTGGCGTTCTTATACGCCACCTGGGCCGCCTTATTTAGATGAGGCCACTCGGCGAGGGTTTCACCGGGCCAGCCGGCGGACATGCTGTGGGTGGCGTGCTGTCCCGTGCCGCGGAGATATACCAGAGGCCGGTTGGACATGGCCTTGGCGCGCTCTTCCGACGCAACTATAACGGCAGAAGCGCCGTCCGAAAGAGGGCAACAATCATATAGACCGAAGGGGTCGGCAATCAGCCGGGCTTCAAGAGCCTGCTCCATGGTCAATGTCCTCCCGGCGAAATGCCCGTTGGTATGACCTTCGCCGTAGCCATAGTTGGTCACGGAAACGTGTGCCATCTGTTCCTTGGTGGTACCATATCGTTTCATGTGCATCTTGGCAATCATGGCGAAAAACGGGGGCGGTACTCCCAGACCCATCGCGGAATCCCAGTCATGGTCGTTGACCGCCAGCTGGGTATAGTTAGTCTCCCAGCGCTGGGGCATGTACACTTTTTCTCCGCCGGTTACGAGGATTACATCAGCGATACCGCTTTCTACAAGGCCCTTGGCTATGATAATCGCCGAGTTAGACCCAGCGCAAAGCGTATCCACCCGTATACAAATCGATGTCGGCCTAAGTCCCAGTCGGTGCACGACCAGCGGCGCCGTATTCAGCGCTGAAGAATGTCTCCCAGCCATAGTAGTAGCAATAATAAGCCCATCGATATCCGTCGGTTTTAATCCGGGGATGTCATCGGCACAGGCTTTAGCGGCTTCCTGTACCATGTCAAGAAGGTGTGCTTGCCTGACACCGAATTTGCTCGTTCCCCCGCCGACGATTACAGCATTCTTTTTCTGCGCCATACGTATTTCTCCTTTATTGTTGTTTAATCTGTATAAAAAAGACGGTTTGAGGTAATTATGGATAAGTCTGTCTGCTTCCCAACCCCCTTAACAATAATAGCAGAAAATACGTCTAACGGTAAAGTATTCAAACGTAAGAACCATTGCTTTATTTGACACTCGCTTTAAAAAATAGCTAATATAAAATGTCTGTTGTTGTTTAGAAAGGAGCTAAGCATGGCAAAAAGCAAGGAAAATAAAGTGCTCTCCACCCTATGGTCGGCCGGCTGCGGGTCGCACGGCGGCTGCGGCTGTGAGATTTACGTTCAAGATGGAAAAGTGGCCAGGGTTGAAGGCGATAAAAATCACCCGTTCAATCAAGGCAGGCTCTGTGCAAAAGGTCTGGCGATATCGCAATACATGTATCACCCGGACCGCGTTCTTTACCCCTTAAAGCGTACCGGCGAAAGAGGCGAAGGCAAGTGGCAGCGCATTACCTGGGATGAAGCCTACGATACTATCGAGAAAAGACTCAAGGATATCCGTGCCAAGCACGGCGCCGAATCTGTAATTTTTTGCCAGGGTACCGGCCGCGACATCGGCGGCCCGATTACATTCCTGATGTACGCCTACGGCAGTCCCAACTGGGTGCAGGTCGGCCTGGCCGGACATGCCTGTTATACACCCCGATTAGGCGCCATGTTCGCCACGCAGGGACACTATAGCGTGCTCGATGCTTCGCAGATGCTGGAGAAGCGTTACGACTCCCCGGAATGGACACCGCCGAAATATATAATCATCTGGGCACAGAATCCCGCTGCCGGCTGCCATGACGGCTTTTTCGGTCACTGGATCATCGACTGTATGAAGCGGGGATCAAAACTGATAACAATAGACCCGCGCTCAACATGGTTCTCTACACGCTCTGAAGTCCATTTACAGAACCGCCCCGGCACCGATGGCGCCATCGCTCTGGGTATGCTCAATGTCATCATCAATGAAGGCATTTACGATAAAGTATTTGTAGAAAAATGGTGCTACGGCTTTGATGAATTAAAAGAACGTGTTCAGGAGTACACCCCGGAAAAGGTAGAGGAAATCTCCTGGGTACCTAAAGAGTTACTGATAAAAGCCGCCCGACTTTTTGCCAAGAATAAACCTTCGGCCATTCAGTGGGGCGAGCCGGTTGACGCTATGCCGGCCGGCAGTGTGGTAGCCCAGGCTATCAATCATCTCTGGGCTATCACCGGCAATATCGATAATCCCGGCGGCAACGTCATCGCCCGCAACTCGCACGGAGTGACCACTTATCCTTTCAGTTCCGCCGAACTTACCAAGCTCTATGGCGCCGACCTGGTCAAGAAACTCAACGAGAAGCGAATCGGCGCTAACGACTATCCGATGATTAAGAACTTCCGAGGCTGGGTACAACCCGATGTTTTGATAGACCAGCTGGAAACCGACAAACCTTATCCCATCAAGGGCGCCTGGATACAGACCTCCAATATCATAGGCGGGCAGGCTGCCGACCCCAGGCGGCACTATAATGCCATGAAGAAGCTGGACTTTATTGTCTGTGTCGACCTCTTCCAAAACCCGACTTCAATGGCGCTGGCGGATATATTTTTACCCGCCTGCACCATCTGTGAAAAAGAAAGCTTCCGCTCATGGTGGCAGCCCCTCGGTGTTTCTGTTAAGGCCGTCGAGGGAGTTGGTGAAGCCAAGTCCGACTGGGAAATCAACCTGGATCTTGCGAAGAGGCTGGCTACAACCCCTATAAAATACAATACGGTTAGAGAGCTTATCGACGACAGGTTGAAGGACGGGAACACGAATTTTGAAAAACTCAAGGCTAAAGGATGCTGGGAATACCCGCCGGAAGGCCATAATACCCGACCCTACTACCGCTATGAAAAAGGGCTTCTCCGCGCCGACGGCAAGCCTGGGTTTGAAACTCCTACCGGCAAGGTAGAGTTGTACTCAAAAAAATACGAGGAATGGGGACTAGACCCGCTGCCGTATTACGAAGAGCCGAAAGAAAGCTCTGTTGCCACCCCGGAACTAGCTAAAAAATACCCCCTCATTCTAACGACAGGCCGGCGCTCGCCCGTTTTCTTCCATTCCGAGCACCGCATGATACCCTGGCTGCGTGAACTTGACCCCTTCCCGATGTGTGAAATTAATGACAAGACCGCCGAAGAACTGGGCATCGGCAACGGCGATTGGGTCTATATTGAAAATACCCACGGCAAGATAAAGATGAAGGCAAAAGTAACGCCCACCGCCCATCCTAAAGTTGTTACCGCCCCGCACGGCTGGTGGCTGCCGGAGACCGACGGCAAAGCCCCCAACTTATTTAGCACCTGGGAACATAATATCAACAACCTTACCTCGATGGGCAACCAGGGCAAGTCCGGCTTCGGGGGAACAGACTATCGCTCCGGTCTTTGCCGCGTCTTTAAAATCAATGGTGGAAAGGAGTAGCCATGCCGAGAAACGGTTTACTCATACAACAAGATTGGTGCACCGGCTGTCATGCCTGCGAGGTCGCCTGTAAACAGGAGCATAATTTCTCCGGGGGCATGGTCGGCATCAAGGTAGATGAAGTAGTTTCCACCGGTCCAGATAAAGTATATGTGGACTTCATGCCTTATACGACGAGGTTTTGTGACCTCTGTGCCGAAAGGACTAAAGCCGGGGAACAGCCCGCCTGTGTTAAACACTGTCAGGCTACATGTATCACCTATGGGACGGTGGCCGAACTGGCTATACTAATGGATAAACAGCCGCGGTCTTCTATTTTTGCGCCCAAATAACACCATATCTACGAAAATAAAGAGCGAAGCGATTGGATAAATATCCCCATCGCTTCGCTCCCTTTTTTGTTAAATATATATTTATCCAAACGGGTTCGCTGCCGGATTCTTATACCCCGCGAATAACCCCCGCGGTGCCTGCTGTACCAGCTCTTCCATCGTCCACGGCTTGCTGTCGAACTTGGTCAGGTTGTTTGAATGTATGGATTCGGAGTACATGCTTATCGTGTTGCCTCCCAGGGTAAAGATAGACCCGCTAACATTCGCCGCCGCGTCTGACGCCAGGTAGCAGACAAAGGGGGCGACGTAGTCCGGCGTAGGTGTGAAATTGATAAAACCCTCACCAAAAGCCATATTTTCACTCACAAAAGGAATATCCTCTTTAGCCACTGTTGCTGGATAAACATCAAGGTCATAGGCAGACCTGGTTTTCGCAAACGGAGAAAAACAATTCGCGGTGATGTTATATTTCCACATTTCGATAGCTACGGCTTTAGTTAAGCCGACAACACCGGCATTAGCCGTGCAATACTCGGCGTGTTTGATAGTATCACCCTGCCAGGCGCGGGAAGTTGCATTAATGATGCGCCCCCATTTCTGCTCAATCATATAAGGCACCGCATGACGCATGGTGTTGAAATAACCTTTAGGCTTGGTCCTGGTCACTTTATCGAACAGCTCTTCCGTCATCTTTTCAAAAGGGGAAAAGCCAAAACCGCCAGCGACATTCACCAGTATATCTATTTTCCCAAAATTATCGATGGCAGTTTTAATGAGTTCTCCGGCAACTTGAAAATCTGCTATGTCTCCGAAGAACGGCGCAGCTTCGCCGCCCATCTTCTTAATCGCCTGAGCGGTAGTTTCTGCATCGCCAGAAAGAGCAGCAGTCTCTTTCTCAAACCATTCTCTCTTCTTTTTATCAAGCTTCTTAATTTGGGCATCGGTCAACATCTGACTACCGGTGGAGCCCCGCTTGCGGTTATTGGTGACTACTTTGGCGCCTTCTTTCGCCAGTCCGATGGCAATAGCCCTGCCGATTCCCTGCCCCGAGCCGGTTACAACAGCTACTTTACCTTCTAAGACATTACTCATATCTATCACGTACCTTTCTTTATTGATAATTTTTTTATCGTGAAAAGTTATCTATTTTTCCTTGTTTAGTTCAGCTATCTTAGTCTCTAAGGCCTTCTGCCTTATCGCCAGCGTAAGGTCGCTCCGTGTCTTTTCCAGCACACCTCTAACCATGTCCGTCGTCCGTCTTAATCCCCCGGTCAGAGCATCGGGAAAGTCCATGGTCACGAGCATACTGTAAATATCGTCCATTATCGACAGCAGTTCTTCGCCCCTCGAAAGGTCACCCTGGCGCATGCCGTCGAGAAGATACCTCCTTATTTCACCGACCGCTTCTCCCAGACCGTTAAGATAGGCGGCAACATCAACTCGGAGTTCTTCCGGCTTGGGCAGCTCTTTACCCGTTACCAAAGCTAGAGTTATATTAGCCTCGGCAAATTCTTTCTGGGCATCTCTTACAGCACCCGTGTTTATCAGTTCTCTGTAATTACCGACGGCTATCTCCGCCTGGGATAATACGTTGCGGGCGGACTCTATTTGCTTTTTCGCTTCATCGAACTCCTGCCTATGCACGGCTCGTATAGCGGTGCTGCTGTACCGTATTGAGTCACGACAAAGCGGCAGCATTTTTTCTCTGGCTTCGTCTTTAGCAGTTAGTTCTTTTCTTATTGCTTCGGCCATTGCGTCCAGATTTTCCACCTTCACGCTCCCTGAAAATATTGACCAGTTCCCTGGTTGCTTTTTCTATATCTTCAGCGCCCATAACGGCGCTGATTACCGCAGCGGAATCTGCTCCTGCTGCTATCACTTCTTTTAGATTATCTCTATTGATACCTCCGATGGCAACAATCGGTAAGTCAACCGCTTTCTTTATCTGTTTGATTCTAGCAGGTCCTACGACCCTGGCGGTTTTTTTTGTAGCGGTTGCATACATAGCCCCCACGCCCAGGTAATCCGCGCCATCCTTCAAGGCTTTTTTAGCCTCATCTAATGCACTGACGGAACACCCCAGTATCATATCCAGGGGAAGCAGTTGTTTTAGGTCTACAACCGGTATATCCTCCTGTCCAACGTGCAGACCGTCGGGCTTGACCGCCAAGGCAATCTCAAGACTATCATTAACTATAAAAATTACGCCATTCTCCCTGCAAATATCTCTTAAATCACCGGCAATATTCATAAATTCTCTGTAGGAGCCTTCTTTACAGCGTAACTGAATTACACCTGCCCCGCCTTTTATCACCTGCCTGGCAACAGCATCAGGTTGGCGCCCTTTCAGCCATTCTGTATCGATTACTACGTAGAGGCCTTTGAGTCGTTCGAGCTTGTCCTTACGTAAAATCCTGGCCACTAATTCTTTTTCCAGGGTATAAAGCCCAAAACGTGCATCCCGGTACGTCTCCGAGTTCAAATTAAGCGCCTGTATTTTTGCCATCTCTTCGAGTACTCGAAACGATTCCTGCGCTCGTTTAGCGTTGGCGACGATTATTCCCTGCGTATCACGGGAATTATTTTCACCTTCAACATCCATGCTGCTGCCGATATCCCCGGCTGCATCACGGGAATCAAGAAGATTCCTGTAAAGCACAGCGTCGATTTTCACGGTGTTATGTCGCATTTCTTTGAGTTTTTGCGTCAAAACGGTATCGTTCAAGGTCATCCGCGCGAATTCTTCGAGGACACGGAGTCCCTCGCCCAGGCGGTTTATGTTGGCGTCGATTATGCGGAATTTATCTTTGGAAAGCTCATTCATACTGCCATGCTCCGGTGGTTAATTCTAGCATAGCTTTAGCGACTAATGAAAGATTTCAGTCTTCTTCATCCACCGCGTTCTCGATGATTTCGATACGCTCTATTCTGTAGTTTTTTTCCATCTGTATGGCCACGACATCGATACGCCAGTCCTGGGGCAGATTTTCATGTTCCTGTAAATAATACTGGGCTAATGTTCTTAATTTCTCTCTTTTTATCGGCGTTATCGATTCCTCCGGACTGCCGAACTGCCGGCTTTTTTTTGTTCTCACCTCAACAAAGACAAGAGTATCTTCCCGCTTTGCTATTATGTCAATTTCTCCTTCCGGACAGCGGTAATTTTTTTCAAGTATCTCGTAGCCGTTTTTCCCGAGGAAATCGCAGGCTATTCTTTCTCCCAGAGCGCCGGTTTCTCTCCTTGTCATCGTGAATAACCTACCAGTTCACTTACCGGACGGAAAGACCGACGGTGCAACGGACACGGCCCTTTTACCCGCAGGCATTTCATGTGTCCTTCCGTGCCGTAGCCTTTATGTTCCGCAAAGCCGTATCCGGGATAATCTCTATCTATTTCAATAGCCCAACGGTCGCGCGTTACCTTGGCGATTATCGATGCGCAGGCAATGGAAAAACACAGGCTATCCCCAAACTTAATCCCTTTTTGTGGTAAAGATATCTCCGCCAGCCTGATATAATCAATCAGCAGGAATTGCGGCGGCGGCTCAAGCTGCTCGATGGCTGCGACCATGGCGAGTCGAGTGGCCCTGGCTATTCCTAATTTATCAATAACCTCGCTGGGAATGGAACCGATACCCACGGAAACAGCCTCTTCTTTAATAAAATCATAGAGATATTCACGTACTTGCGGGGATAACTGTTTACTATCTCTTACGTTACTCTTCCAGCTGGATTTAAAATTTTCCGGTAGAATCACGGCAGCGGCTACCACCGGCCCCATTAAGGCTCCCCTCCCCACCTCATCCACACCGGCTACAAGCCGATAGCCCTGTTTCCTAAGCAGTTTTTCTTCAGCAAACGACGGTTTCTGTCTTATCAAGGGAATCCGTCCTTATCCTGGAAGTAATTTACTCACCCTCTGCCAGATAATACCTGCTATTGTCTCCTGATTTTGTGTTGCGTCTATCACAAGCCAACGCTTTGGTTCAGCCTTCGCCAGCTTTAAGAATCCCGCCCTGACACCCTTATGAAAGTCCCAACTCTGTGTCTGGAAGCGGTCCGGCTTTATCTTCTTCTTGCGTTCCAGCCCAATTTCTACCGGCACATCCAATAAAACCGTAAGGTCTGGTACAACTCCCTGCGCTGCCATACTGTTTACGGTTTTAACGATGGATAAATCCAGCCCGTGCCCGTGACCCTGATAAGCGGTAGTTGAATCTGTATAACGGTCGCAGATAACCACCGTACCTTTTTCCAGAGCAGGTTTAATGATATCTTCTATCAGTTGTGCCCGCGATGCGTTAAAAAGCATTGTTTCCGCCAGCGGATCAATAGTGATTCGCGAATACTTTACCAGATGTTTTATTCTTTTACCCAGGTCAGTCCCGCCTGGCTCATAGGTCAACAACGCGGGAATCGCCAGCTTTGTTATCCGACGGTACAAAAGCCTTGCCTGCGTGCTCTTGCCGCAACCTTCGCCCCCCTCGAATGTAATAAAAAGAGACATTTTGCTTTTCATCGTCTTGTTTATCTCATCCGCTCTTTAAATATCCGCACCCTGCGGTTGGGGTCGCGTCCGGTACTGTGAGATTTAAGATCGTTCCTCTGGGCAACTAAATGCTGCAAACGCCGTATATAGGCGCCCTGCGGACTGAGTTCAATAGCTTCTCCGCCTTCGTTCACCTGTTCTACCGCTTCTTCCGCTTCCACTACAGCCGACTGCACATCCCTTGTTTTTCCCTGATCGCCCGCCGAGTTCATCGTTGATAGAAATTGCCTTATTTGCGGCGGGGTATTGCCGCGGAGAACGTAAACAGGGATATGCTCACTTTCAGCATCCCTTACTTTCTGCGGCCTACGACGGTAATAATTTTTAGATGTTACCAACATGGTAGCATCCTTGAGACTATTAGCTATATCCAGGTCGATATTCATCTCGTGTCCTATTTGCAGCACCCTGGACTTATTCACACCAAAGAGAAATAACTTGATTGCTTTATTCTCTCTGGCGATCTTTTTGTTCTTTACGGAAACAGCTTTTTCTGCTTTGAGTTTTTCTATTCTTACTTCGCCCTGCTCATCCAGCCAGCGAGTTTCTGTACCGGGCGGTATGCCTCTCAACAGCACATCTACGGCTTCGCCGACGTCCGGGTGAATGGCTACCCTATCCCGCTCCTGTATTTCCACTACGATATCAAAGGTAGGCGGGGATTTCCTCTCGAGGATCGACTTTTGTGTTCCGCGCCGTCGCGCTTCTTCATCTCCCAGGGTCACGGACTGTATGCCCCCTATCAGGTCGGTCAACGTGGGATTCATCATCAGGTTTCCCAGCGTATTACCATGAGCTGTGCCAACCAGCTGGACGCCTCTTTCAGCGATTGTCCTGGCAGCCATCGCTTCCAGTTCGGTCCCTATTTCGTCGATAACGATAACTTCCGGCATGTGGTTTTCCACGGCTTCAATCATCACGGCATGCTGTAATTTGGGCGTGGCTACCTGCATGCGGCGCGCATGACCGATGGCCGGATGTGGTATATCTCCATCCCCGGCTATTTCATTAGACGTGTCAACGATTATAACCCGCTTGTTGGCTTCACTAGCCAGTACCCGTGCTACCTCACGGAGCATAGTAGTTTTTCCTACCCCCGGTCTCCCCAGCAATAAAACGCTTTTTCCCGTCTTTACCAGGTCTTCGATGATTTTTATCGTTCCGAAGACCGCCCTGCCCACGCGGCAGGTAAGCCCAACTACATCCCCCCGCCTGTTGCGTATGGCAGAGATACGGTGCAAGGTCCGTTCAATGCCGGCACGATTATCTTCTCCGAATTCTCCGATGCGTGTGACGACATATTCAATATCGGATGTATCTATCTCTTTTTTATCAAGCACCACTTCCCGTTTTGGGAAACGCGCTTCCGGTTCACGCCCGAGGTCAATCACTACCTCCAGCAATTCACTGATATCGGTTTGCTTTAACAACGGGGTCTTGATATGGGGAGGAAAGATATTTAAGAGGGCATCCATGTCATCGGTTATTACTTTTTGCACACGCGCCTCCGCGTTCTATTTTTTACGTTTTCCAGCTACTATTTCTAAAAAATACCGGTGAAATCTCAAATCATCAGTCAATTCCGGGTGAAAAGCCGTCGCCAGCAGCTTTCCCTGCCTGACAGCGACAACAATAGTATCGTCTAATTGCGCCAGTACTTCCACGCTTTTTTCATGGCGCTCGATTATCGGCGCGCGGATAAAAACAGCCGGGAAGGGTTTATCCCCCAGTACCGGTATTTTTAGCTTTGTCTCGAAACTATCCACCTGACGTCCGAAGGCATTGCGCTTTACCGTAATATCCATTAAACTTAGCGACCGGGTAGTATTGCCGGATATCTGCCTGGCCATCAGTATCATCCCGGCACAGGTGCCGAACAGAGGTAATCCCTTCCCGACCAAATATGTTATTTCATCGTATAAATTGTAGCTTGTCATCATGCGGCTGATAGTCGTACTCTCGCCGCCGGGAATAATCAGCCCGTCCACTCCTTTTAATTCCCCGGGTAAACGGACGGGCACAGCTTCAGTATCAAGTTTGGTTAACGCTTCTATATGTTCGGCGAAGGCTCCCTGCGACGCAAGGACACCGATTCTCATATTACCAGCCTCTTTTTGCGAGTAATTCTTCATCCGGTATTTGTTTTACATCCAGGCCGGGCATAGCGTCACCCAGCTTTTTTGAAACTTCGGCAATAATAGCCGGGTCTTTATAGTGTGTGGTTGCCTTGACTATTGCTTTTGCCATCACTTCCGGATTGCTGGACTTGAATATACCCGATCCTACGAAAACCCCCTCCGCACCCAACTGCATCATCAGCGCCGCATCTGCAGGAGTTGCGATTCCCCCCGCGGCAAAGTTCACTACCGGCAGCTTGCCCGCTTTATGCACTTCTACCACCAATTCAAACGGCGCACCGAGTTCTTTAGCCGATTTCATCAGTTCTTCCTGCGGAGTATTCACCAGCTTCCGAATGGTATCCATGACGGCCCGCATATGCCGCACAGCTTCTACAATATTGCCGGTGCCGGCCTCGCCCTTGGTCCTTATCATCGCCGCGCCCTCACCGATACGCCGCAAGGCTTCTCCAAGATCACGGCAGCCGCAGACGAACGGGACTTTGAAATCATGTTTCCAGACATGATGGTTCTCATCGGCCGGAGTCAATACCTCCGATTCATCTATATAGTCCACACCCATTGCTTCCAGAACCTGCGCTTCTACAAAATGGCCGATACGGCACTTTGCCATTACCGGTATGGAGACGGCTTTCATGATATTCTCTATTACCGTAGGGTCCGCCATTCGTGCAACGCCACCAGCCGCACGAATATCGGCCGGGACTCTTTCCAACGCCATTACCGCACAAGCTCCTGCTTCCTCTGCGATTTTAGCATGCTCCGGAGTAACCACATCCATAATTACGCCGCCCTTGAGCATCTGCGCCAGTCCTGTTTTTACTTTCCACGTCCCCTTTTCCATATCCGCCTCCTAGATTCTAGTAAATAGATATTATAATTCTACTACGGTTGATATTGCTTCGCAACAAAATGCCCTTCTAAAAGCATACTTTGACTGTTTACCACCAATATGTTAAAAAATAAGAGTACACGGAGATAGTTAATAACAATGCAAGTAACAGATATATTATTCTTCATTGGGCTTATTTTGTTGTTAGCGGGCGCAGTTTATCTTCTCCATAGAATCGATGTTAAAGAGAAGAATAAACACAAGATTCATGCGTATAATTTACTGGATAAAGATAACCCCGACCCGAAAGACATTAAGAATTCGATCAGGTTGTTGAGTGCCTACGGCGGGCGCTTCAGAAAAGACCAGGAGTTCATGGAACTGAAAAAACTTCTATCCGGTTTATTGTATGAAATTGAAAAGACCGAAGCAGAACAGAGTAAAAAGGTCAGGAAATAACAGGTCTTTTATCCGGAATTCCGGGGCGGCGGGGATAAGGCGATGGAGTGGGTTGTATTTTATCGATAATAACCAGACAGCGGTTATCATTTAGTTCCACCAAGTCTATAGATTTAATCTCTCTCAAACTACCGCCCATAACCTCAATAGCTTTTTTCGACTGCTCTACTTCCCGACCGATATCACCCTTTTTCTGGGCTATACAGCAGCCGCCGATATTACAGAACGGCAGCATTATTTCTGCTAATGCCGGTAAAGCGGCCACCGCGCGTGATACAACAATATCGAACCTTTCCCGGTACCGCGTATCATGAGCGACTGTTTCCGCTCTTTCCCTAATAATTTCCACATTTTTCAGATTCAGTTTTGATATCAACTGATCCAGGAACCGGGTCTTTTTTAAAGTTGCTTCAATCAAGGCGAGGTGTATATCAGAGAATACGATTTTTAGAGGTATTCCGGGCAGCCCTGCCCCGGTACCGATGTCAGCCATTTTCAGGTTCTTCTTAATGTTCTTAATGGCTGCGGCTACCGTTAGAGAGTCGAGGAAATGTTTTAACTGCACACCTGTATAGTCGGTGATGCTAGTGAGATTGACACGCTGGTTCCATTCAATGAGTTCACGATAGTAAAGCTCAAACTGGTCGAGTTGAAAAGAGGTGAGGAACACTCCCAGTTTTTCGGCGGCTAATTTCAACTTTTCCACATTCGATATTGTACATTTTTTGTTATGAATATTCCATTCCTTTAAATTATTTTATCTATTTCATGTCTTGACATAAGCTGTTGCCCTCGTGCGCAAGTTATGATATAATTTTTACAGACCTGCATCTCCTGATACTTACGATTAATATACTTAGGGAGGTTAACTAAATTGCCAGATTCTGCAACCATCAAACAGCTCCTCGAAGCAGGAGCACACTTCGGACATCAGACGGGTCGTTGGCACCCGCGGATGAAAAACTTCATCTTCACCAAGCGCAACGGCATCCACATCATCGACCTTGAGAAGACCGCCGTAATGCTGGATAAAGCCTGCGCCGTTATTCGGGATACTGTAGCCGAGGGAGAGTCCGTCCTGTTCGTCGGCACCAAGAAACAGGCGCAGGAGTCCATAGAGGAAGAAGCCAAACGCTGCGGTATGTATTACATAAATCAACGCTGGCTGGGGGGAATGCTCACCAATTTCGCGACTATCCAGGCGCGTGTCGACCAGCTGGTAAGACTGGAAGACCAGAACGCCAGGGGCGAACTGGGAAGGCTTTCAAAGAAAGAGGCCGGTAAGATTACCGAGAAGATAGCCCACCTTAACAGACAAATGGGCGGATTCAAGGAAATGACGCGCCTGCCGGGGGTCCTTTTCATCGTCGACCCTACCAAAGAAAAGATAGCCCTGGCGGAAGCCAAGCGGATGAGCATACCGGTGGTGGCGATAGTAGACACCAACTGTAACCCGGATGAAATCGACCATCCCATACCCGCAAACGACGATGCCATCCGGGCTATCAGGCTTATCTGCAGTAAAATGGCAGATGCGGTCAACGAAGGTAAAGCGGGTATGGCTACCAGCGTACCCACTGAGGTGATAGAGGGGAAGGCCGCCGCCGAAGCCGAGAACGATGCTACGGGCACATCCACTGGCGAAACGCACGTTTTTTCACCGGACGAGATTTAAGGAGGGATTTTTGGATATCACTACTGAAATGATAAAAACCCTTAGAGAGCAGTCCGGCGCGGGCATCATGGACTGCCGCGGGGCGCTATTGGGGTGCGGGGGCAACATTGATAAAGCGCTGGAAGCCCTTAAGGAAAAGGGGCTGATCAAAGCCCAGAAAAAGGCGGAAAGGACGACCAACCAAGGACTGGTCGAGGCCTATATCCATACGGCAGGCCGCATCGGGGCGCTGGTGGAGGTCAACTGCGAGACGGACTTCGTAGCCCGAACGGATGAATTCAAAGGTCTGGCACACTGCCTGGCAATGCAGGTAGCCGCCATGGACCCGCAATATGTATCAGAGAAAGACATTCCGGAAGGCAAGGAGGTTATCTCTACGGAAGCCTGCCTGATGGAGCAACCCTACATTAAAGACCCAACCAAGTCAATCAAAGATGTCATTACCGAGACTATCGCTAAGACCGGAGAAAATATCAGGGTAAGCCGATTTATCAGATATGAACTAGGCGGGTAAAGATAGAAAATGCCTGAAACCAAATACAAGAGAGTATTACTCAAGTTAAGCGGCGAGGCTTTGAGCGGTAAAGGAAGCTACGGCATCGATAATACAACGATTACCAAAATAGCCGGTCAAATAAAGGAAGTAGTGGGGCTGGGAGTGGGAGTGGGGATAGTGGTCGGGGGCGGGAACATCTGGCGGGGCGCTGAAGCAGAAGCCTACGGAATGGACCGCGTAACGGCAGACTATGCCGGCATGCTGGCTACAGTTATCAATGCTCTCTCCCTCCAGGATGTCCTTGAGAGGCTGGGAGTGGACACGAGGACGCAATCGGCGCTGGAAATCGAGAAGGTTGCCGAGCCATATATCAGGAGACGAGCCATCCGCCACCTGGAAAAAGGCAGGGTGGTTATTTTCGCGGGAGGCACCGGTAATCCCTATATGACGGCAGATACGGCCGGAGCTTTAAGGGCCATAGAAATAAGCGCGGAAGTATTACTGATGACCAAGAACGGAGTCGACGGCATATACACCGCTGACCCGCGCGAGAACTCCAAGGCAAAAAAGATAGACAAGATAACCCATCTCAAGGCTTTAAGCATGCGCCTCAAGGTAATGGACACAACGGCGCTATCATTGTGCATGGACAATAAACTACCCATCATCGTCTTTGATTCCGAAGCTAAAGACGGTATTCTCAAGGCCGTCCTGGGCAAATCTATCGGGACACTGGTGACAAGCGAGAGTTAATTATGGTCAGTGAAAGTTTAAAAAGCATCGAAGAAAAAATGAAAAACTCGGTCAAATTGTTCCGCGCCGACCTGGCGACTATACGCACCGGACACGCTGCGCCGGCTCTGGTAGAGCATATCAAGGTGGAATACGCAGGCACACCCCTGCCCTTAAATCAGCTGGCCGGAATATCGGCACCGGAGGCGGGGCTACTGGTTATCCAGCCCTGGGACAAGAACAGTCTGAGAGACATAGAAAAAGCCATATCAAAATCGGAACTGGGGCTGAATCCGGCCAACGACGGCAACATCATCAGGATCAAGATACCGCCGCTGAGCGAAGAACGCCGGCAGGAACTGATTAAAATCGTGCACCGCAGGACCGAGGACCGCCGGATAGTGATACGCAACCTGCGGCACGAGGCTTTGAACGAACTAAAAAAGTTTGAAAAAGATAAGGAAATATCCCAGGACGAGTTTAAGCGCGCTCAAGACCAGCTGCAGAAACTCACCGATTTCCACATATTAGAAGCGGAAAAACTGAGCCATGACAAGGAAAAGGAACTCCTGGAAGTATAACCGGAACCCTTTTCGTATATTTCCGTCAAGTCTTTATTGATAACGATTGCCCCGACCGATAAGGAAAGAATGGCCACACTTCCTCACCATATAGCTTTTATCATGGACGGCAACGGCAGATGGGCCGAACAACGCGGCTTATCACGGTCGGCCGGACACAGGGCTGGAGTGAAAAACATCCGCTCGATTATCAAGTACCTGAATTCCCATACAATCAAATACGTAACGCTTTATGCTTTTTCCACGGAAAACTGGAACCGCCCCGAAGAGGAAGTAAACGGGCTGTTCCATCTCCTCGAAGAGATAATTAAGGAAGAGTCTGAAGAACTGCATAAAAACGGGATCAGGATACGACACATCGGGAGCCTGGAAGGGCTGTCCGCCAAACTGCAGGATTCCATCGATAAGGCGATAAAACTTACCGCCGACAATACCGGGATGACGCTGGGGATAGCCCTGAACTACGGGGGGCGGGCGGAAATTATCGATGCAGTGCGCCGGATTATAAGCAGCGGCGTGAACCCAGAAGCACTGGACGAGAAGCGATTCCGGGAATATCTATATACCGCCGATTTTCCCGATGTCGACCTGGTTATACGAACCGGCGGCGAGTTCCGCACCAGCAACCTTTTGATATGGCAAACGGCATACAGCGAATATTACTTTACACCGGTACTATGGCCCGACTTTAACGAAAAGGAACTGGAAAAAGCGCTGCAGGCATACAGCCAGCGCAAACGACGCTTCGGGGGGCTTTAGGCGGAAAAATCATGCTCAAGAAAAGAATGATAACCGCGCTCTGGGCGATTCCCCTGCTTATAGCCGCCGTGTGGTTCGATGGGCCGATAGTATGGTTTACAGTGCTGGCAGCGGTCTTCGGGGCCCTGGGGGTTATCGAGTTTTACAGGATAACCGGCGTATCCAGGAATATCCCCCTGGCTGTTTTCGGGCTGGTATTCACGCTATTATTCATCATCTATCCACATATAGACTGCACGCTTAGCATGCCGCTGGCATCGCTGGTGATGACGGGAGCGGTGGCGCTTTCACTGATATTACTGGTATTCCTGCCGAAGAAGGATGGCCTTTTTCTACAATGGGCGGGCATGATGGCCGGGATTCTC
>Ga0154649_1014_pt1 | contig 18889 bp, 19 predicted proteins | sample Rifle2008BG13ft_FD_116078 | JGI IMG/M metagenome (GOLD analysis project Ga0154649, IMG submission 116078) | Chloroflexi bacterium RBG_13_51_18
CGATGGTAGATACAGCGGTATTCGTACGTCCCCGGTGTGTTGAACGTCATCGGCATCCGCGTGCCCTTGGGAATCGCCTGGGTGCTGAACGAGTTATCCAGCGCTTTCATCCAGTGCCGGGCGTTCTCGGTGCGGTCGATGTTGTACCAGATGATCTGGGTCCCCGCCGGTATGGTCAGTACCTTCGGCTCGACGCCCGTTTCACTGATCAGGATTTCGTTCGGTTGCCGGGTAAACTGGATACCCTGCACCAGGTTGTTCGTAACAGGGGTGCTCGCGGTGGGGCTACTCGCGGGCGTGGTGCTGGCGGTATCTGAACCGCAAGCGGTGAGGGCTATCACGCTGGATAGCATCAAGATAGTCAGGACTATAACGAGGAGAAGTTTTTTCATCATGCCTCCCTGTTGACACTCGCCCGGTGGTGCTTTTCTCTTTCCTGTCGTTATCTCAACCGGCCTCGCGCTGCCGGCCGGGAATTCAGGTTGGTGAAAATGATATATCGAGTATATCCTGCGGCTCATCATCCTTCATCGCCAACCTCACCATTTATTTATTACAGGTCTCAAGTTCATCAGTTAGCCTTTCGGCTCGGCGCTTTTCCACCCCTCTGCCCCTTCGATAAGTTCCCGGGCGGCTTTAAGCGCATTTTCCGTGTAGCGTGGCCCGCCTATCATTACGGCCAGCTCTTTAAAACGCGCCTCCCCCTCCAGCGACTCTATGGTGCTGACGGTTCGGTCGCGGTCGGTCTTTTTACTGACGCGGTACTGCGTGTCGGCGAAGGCGGCAATCTGGGGTAAATGTGTCACGCAGATTACCTGGTGGTGCTGCGCCAGTTTCCACAGCTTCCTGCCGATGACCTCGCCGCTGCGCCCCCCGATGCCGATATCTATCTCGTCGAAAATAAGCACCGGTATCGTGTCCGCTTCCGCCAGCGCGCTCTTTAAAGCCAGCATGAAGCGCGATATTTCGCCGGTCGAGGCTATTCTATCCAGCGCTTTGGCCGGCTCGCCTGGATTGGTCGAGGCCAGGAAAGCGACATTGTCCACGCCTTTGTTATCAAACTTATAATATTTTCCATCGGGGAAAGGTATTCCTTCCGGTGATATTTCCTGCGTTATGGAGACGATGAATTCCACCCGTCCCATGCTCAACTCGCCAAGCTCCTTTTTCACTACCACGGCCAGCTGCTTTCCCGCCCGCTGCCTCTCTTGCGATAGCTTCGAGGCTAAAGCCCCCATTTCTTTTTTAAGCTGCTCACGCCGGACTTCCAGTTCCTGCCGCCGTTCTCCGGAGAAAGCCAGCCCCGCCAGCTCCTTTTCTGCTTTAGCCAGGTAGTCCAGCACCTCTTTTATCGAGCCGCCGTATTTCCTCTTCAGGTTCTTCAGCAGTTCGAGTCGGTTCTGGACCTCTTCCAGTCGCTGCGGGTCGAAGTTAAGATTGTCGCCGTAGGAGCGGATTTCCCGCGCCAGCTCTTCGAGTCCGTTGATGATTCCTACCAGGCTGCCCATTTTCGACTGCATAGAAGAGTCGGTATCGACTATCTGCTTCATCAGCGGCAGGGCCTCGTTGACTCTATCTAAAGCCGACGCGGCCGCCATGGCGCTTTCGTCGCCGTAGATGATTCGGTAAATTTCAAAAGCCGCCGTTTTCAGCTTTTCGGCGGAAGTTAGAATCGTCAGTTCTTTTTGCAGCGCTTCCTCTTCGCCTTCTTCAATCTCCGCCCGCTTGATTTCATCGATTTGGAAATTCAGTAATTCGGTTTGTCTCGCCAGCTCCCGCTCGTCCTTTGTTAGCGACTGTATTTCCCGGTCCATCTGGTGCAGCTCAACGACTTTCGCGGCGAAGGCGTGTCTTTTCTCCAGCGTATGCGCGTAGGCATCCAGGTATTCAAGATGGTGGCTCTTGTTGAGCAGCGAAAGGTGCTCGCTCTGGCCGTGAATATCGACCATCGCCCCGCCGATATCTTTCAACAGTGCCCGCGATACTGCCTGCCGGTTCACCCGCGGGGTAGTGCGCCCCTGCCTTCGGAACTCGCAGGCAAGGAGAATCGTGCCGTCATCGGCATCCAGTCCCTTCTCCGCCAGCAATTCCCCCAGCGCTTTACTCCCCTCCCTTTCATCCCGGTGAAAAATCCCCTCCACCCTGGCTTCCGCTGAGCCGTGGCGGATATCTTCTTCCCGCGCCTGGCCGGACAGCAAAGCTTCGACGGCGTCCACCACCAGCGACTTGCCGGCGCCGGTCTCGCCGGTGATGACATTTAAGCCGGGAGACGGCTTCCAGCTGATTTCTTCGATGATGCCGAAGTTTTTTACGGATAGTTCGTCAAGCATGCCCTATTTCTCTCCCGGTTCCTTTTCAGTATTGCGTGTATCCTGCATTATTTCAAGGTTCATCGGCAATTGCTCGAACGGCATCTTAAGCGCTTTTTTCATATCGTTGGCGTTGCGCGGCGCATAAGCCTGCCAGTGGTTGTTAAAGAAGGCAAACAGTAGCCCTACTTTTTCCCCCATACTGTTGACCCTTTCCGCCAGCCCGTCGACTTCCTCTTTAGAGTAGAGGTATCTGTAGCGCGTTTCGGCGTCGCCGGTCCACCAGTCTTTAGCGTTCCTGCCATGAAAACGGAAGTAGGCGAAGTCCGCCGTCACGGGCACCTCCATCGCCACCGAGGAGCCGAACTTTGGCTCGTCTATTTGCACCCAGGCCAGGTTGTTTTCCCGCATCAGTTCGGCGGTGCTTTCGTCGTCGCTCCAGCTGCGGTGCCTGAGTTCGACTGCCAGCCTGTATTCCCCGAAGGCCTTAGCCACCGCCCCGATTATCTGCCGCCCGTAACCGTCGTTTTTAAAGCTGGGCGGGAATTGTGCCAGCAGCGCGCCGAGCTTTCTTGTTTTGACCAGAGGCTCCAGGCACTTTTTAAAAAGGTCGATATCGCTCTCGGCGATAACCGCCGCCTCGCCGGTAGCTTCGCGGTACATCTTGGGATGGGTGAATTTCTGCCACAGCTTGACCGTGAAAAGGAACCCCGGTGGCACGCGGCGCGCCCAGTTATAGACGAAGCCGGGGTCGGGCGGTCTATAGAATGAACTATTAAGCTCCACGGTATTGAAAAACTGGCTGAAATATTCCAGCTCGTTTATCTTGCCCGGGGGATAGAAAAAGCCCTTCCAGGTGCCTTCTCCCCTGGGATAAGACCAGCCGGATGTGCCGATATAGAAATTTGCCGTAGCGGCCATCGCTCCTCCCCCCGGGACTTTGGCATTATTATACTCTAATCTGCGGATTGAATACCAAAAAAAGAGGGGTCCGCCGGGCGTTTGTTCCGCCGCGATGGTCCCCCCAATTTTTAAGAGGTTTATTTAATTTATTCTGCCGGTAAAAGCGGCGTATATACGCCCGCTTTCAGGACGGCGAATCTTAAAGCCAGACCGCCGATAATTTCACTGACAACGGCGGTAAGCAGCAGTCCGGATGAGGCGTCATGGACCCAGTAGGTTGCAGCGGATATCGCCACCGGAATAGCGATGCCGAACAGGAAAACCCCTATCCAGAAAAGCGGTGCTAGAGAGCCCCCGATAAGCCTTATCACGGAATCTTTAGCGGAAGTGCTGCTGTAAGTGGCGTTCCAGAGATACACAGCCACAATGACGGCAAAGCCGATCAGCACGATGCGGATAATATTCTCCAGCGCCACAATCTGGGTGCCGTTCTGACCCAGCATAACCGCCAGCAGAATCGCCAGTCCGCCGCTGACGCCGCAGGTTACGAACAGTACCGGCACGATGGCCGAGTTCCACATCTTGATGGCGCTGACATAGCTGACCGCAAAGCCGGTGTATATCGACTGTGCAAAAGCGAATATGCCGGCGAGTACCTTGAACGTGGTGATGGCGGCAGTAGCATTAGGCGCCCATTGCATCAGTATCATCGTTATTACGGTAAAAAGGCCGAACAACATGATGAATGTAAAGCCGCGGGCAATCCAGGACGTACCGGGTTTGCTCATCATCCGCCAGAATCGCATCGGATGGGTAAGGTGCAGCATATAAGAGGCGCCCATTAGGCCGGTCAGCAGGAATGCGATGAATATCCCCAGAAGATTATCGAAGTAGGCCGCTGCCAGGTACAGGCCGCCGGCGATGCCCCCCAGGAAGAAGGCGAACGCGATAAAGTTACCTCTTCCATCTATCCAGTCTTTCTGTTGCTGGTATTTAACCATGAAATCATACGGTTTTATATCACTCATTTCTTTATCCCTCCCTTCTTCTTGGTTAGTCTATGTAGCTGATCGACGGCTGTGTGTCAAACTCGGGGTGGAACGCGTGCGCGTGTTTTTCCTTGATTACGCGGTTAATCTCGCTGTTCGGGTCGTCAAGGTCGCCGAAGTGTATCGCTTTCGTCGGGCAGACGATAACACAGGCGGGGGTGGCATCCCGATCGACGCCGGGCGTTAATCCCTGCGCTATACCGGAATCTATCCTCTCCTTGCAGAATACGCATTTCTGTACCACGCCGGGTGTATGCGGGTATAACAGCTTGCCTATCTTTTCATGCTCGGTCAATTCCTGCCCGGGGAAGTATTGCGCATCCTCTTCTTCATACATCTGGCGCATCTGATAGGGGCAGGCCACCATGCAGTAGCGGCAGCCAACGCATTTTTCATCGTCTACCCAGACGATGCCGTCTTCGCGCTGCTGGGTGGCACCGGTGGGGCAGACCTTTACACACTTCGGTTCGGCGCAGTGATTACACCTCACTGAATATATCAGTTTGGTTACCTGGGGATATTTCCCCTTCTCTCCGATGAGGACCCTATTCCAGAACATCTGGGGTGGGACGAAGTGCTCTGCTTTACAGGCCAGGACACAGGCATTACAACCGATGCATCTTTTCAGTTCAATTGCCATTCCCCATCTCATAGTTTCTTCCCTCCTACTCCGTCGTATTCGATTCTGTGGTCGATCTTATAGACTTTGACCATGGTGGCCGTTTCCTGGCTCCAGCACACCGGGCAGGCGTGTTTGGCATCTGACTCCAACAGGATATTGAAGTTGGTGCCTTTACCGTAAGCAATCGGCGCGCCTTTTGCCCAGCCACCGGAACAGGCGGATATCGCTATTGTCTTGGGGTGCTGTCCCTGCATGGTCTTTAACGTGCCGGTTGTTTTTCGCCCGTAAGACGATTCCAGACAAATAAGGTCGCCGTCTTTCAAGCCCTTTTTCTTCGCGGTTTCCGCGTTCATGGTGATATTGTAGGTATAAGGATTAAGCTGAGATACCTCATCCAACCAGGGTATTTCCATGGTATAAGTGCCGTTGTGGAGGATATCACGGTAAGAGAAACTATACAGGTCGAACTCTTTAGTCTCTTCCCTGGCTACCTGCGCCGGGAAGTAGCTGATAAGCGGGGTGAACTGCTCCCACTCCAGCTCCATGCCGGGCTTCTTTGCGTTTTCAATGATTCCATCTCTTAGCTCGGCGATGTGCTCCATGTAGATAGGGATGCGCACATCGACATACCACCGCCAGTAGGCTTCTTTGGCTTTCTTCGGCCAGTGAATGGTGCCGGCTTTGGAGATATAATCCAGGCCTTTGTCTTCACCAAAGTAGAACTTGAACGCGCGGTCCATCATCTCTTGATAGGTGATTTTTTCTTCGGGTTTTATCAGGACAGTTATCTTGCTCGGGTCAATCTGCTTCACGTCTCTGACGGAGGCGATATCGCCGCTGATGAGCGCCTCGCCGCCGAAGCTGGAGAAGTAAACGTTGTAGTAGTTATTCATCTCTTCTCTCATGCCGATTCTATCGGCCAAGTCCCAGAGAGCCTCAACCTTGTTCCGGCGCTCGTAAGCGGGCTTCACTACCGGCTGGCGTATGGGGAAGTCCCAGCCTTCCATGCCGATGGGGTAGTTAAAGAACGGGCCGTGGGAAGAGAACAGGCAGTAGGTTTCCAGCGGATGGCAATCCGGCAGCATGATATCGGCAAAGCCTTCGCAGAACTCATTGGGTAGGATGTTGAAGGACACGATAAACGGTATCCGTTTGAAGAAGTCTTCCGCGATTTCCCGGTTCTGGGTGCTGCGCACCATGTTGGCGCCGAAAATCATCGCCATTTCTATCTCGTAAGGCCTGCCCAGGTTGTCCCAGTATTTCTGGAAGTCCGAGGTCACGGGGTGGGGAGAGAATGAGGCGGTAGGCACCAGTTCTTTCATCAGCACGGTGTCGGGTACTTTTGATTCTTCCACCGGCCACGGCTTATGCTCCATGAAAGTGCCGGCGGTCAACATTCCGTCCCGGCAGGGATAAGGTATGACCTTATATCTGCCGGTGTCCGGGTGGCCTTCTACGTAGGCCGGCCAGCCGAGGGTGCCTCCGGGCACATCCATAGCGCCCACGATGGCATTGAGCAGGCACATGGCGCAATAGCTCATGGCAGAGTTGGTATGTCCCTGACCGCCGCGGAACATGACGGATGCCACCGGCCGCAGGGGCAGTTTTTCGCCTTCGATTTCGATGGTGGCGCCGATCATGGCCGCATCCGCCCACTCTTTAGCGATGCGGCGGACTGTGGCCGCGGGAACGGTGCTTTCTTTTTCCGCGTATTCAGGTGAATATTTCTTTACATGGTCCTTGACGAGCTGGAAAGACGGAACGGCTTTAACGCCGTTGACCGTATATTCTCCCAGTATCGCGAAGTCCTTGATCGTGGGGTCGTTAAACGTCTTGGCTTTATTATCGACCGGGTCCCAGATGAGAGGTTTATTGGTCTCTTTATCGCGTATATACCTCTCGTTGGGGCCGATGAGATAAGGCCCGTTGGTCTTCATCTTAATGAACTCGGCGTCATAGACATTAAGTTCATTGAGAATGATATTGGTCATCGCCAGGGCTATTATGGCATCGGTGCCGGGCAGGATAGGCACCCACTCGGTAGCTTTGCCCCCGCCGAAGTTACAAATGGGGTCGAAGACTACATTCTTCATGCCGCGGGAACGGGCATCGGCCGAGAGCCTCATGTTGAAGCCCATAGAATGGCCGGAGCCGGTGCCCTTGTTGGAGCCCATCTGTATAACGTAGTTGCAATACTTGAAGTCCGGCACGATAGACCAGGACGCATGATAGAGGCCGGCGCCCATGTGGGAGCCGCTGCCGCAGTGCAGGCCGGCGCCGCCGACATACCAGTTCTTGGTGCCGAACACCGCCCCGAAGACGCCGAAGCCCAGGGGCAGGTCAGGCCCGCTTCCCGCTGACGGTGTGCCGCCGTGGAGAAGTTTGTTGGGGTTCTCGGCGCGGATTCTCTTCAGATGCCCTGCAATCTCGTCCAGGGCTTCATCCCAGGAAATCCGCTTCCACTGCGGGTCTTCAAAGAGTCCTTTCTTAGGATTAGTCCGCCTCATCGGGTAGTTGAAGCGGTTAGGGTCGTAAAGAGCCTGTATCATGGCTTCGCCCTTGGCGCAGAGACCGCCGCGGGAACCGAAGTCATTATCCGGCTCGCCCTCGATTTTAATAATGACACCGTTCACCCGGTGGGCCCGGATGGTGCAGGTGCCGTAACACCCGCCGCATGTCGATTTTACCCAGGTGTCGTCCCAGATTTCCGGGTTACCTTTAACCGACATGCCTCTTACCGGTTTATCTTTTGCCGGTTTGTCTTTTGCTTTAGTAACCATTAAATTCTATCCACCTCCTTGTTGACATTTATCGCTATTCGTTTATTGATGTATTCATTTTTGTGCCCCGGCATTAACCAGGGTTTTCAGCAGGGCATACCGCTCATCGACCTGTTTTTGCAGTTCCGCCAGACCGTCCTCCTTCAAATGTGAAAATTTGCGCATTAGTTTTGTAAACTCGGTAACCGGCTTGGGATTGGCTACCTCAAGGGTAAATCTGGGTTGTCCGTCCTCCGCCTCCCAGAGCGGGAAGTAGTTTGTCCTCACGGCAGTGCGGCAGACTTCGATAGTCATATTAGAATCGATACGCCAGCCGACGGGACACGGCGAAAACACATGGAGATACACAAATCCCTCTTTAGATTTTTCCTTGGCTTTCTGGAGCTTCTTGGCAAAGTCCTCAAGGTGGCTCAAGGTAGCCGTAGCCATATACTTAGGTTTGTGCATCAGCATTACCATCTGCATGTTCTTGGAAGCGGTAGGCTTGCCCCGCCCTACTTTACCCACCGGGGTGGTAGTTGTAGCGGCGCCTTTTTGCGTGGCGCTGCTTCTCTGGTTGCCGGTGTTCATGTAGCCTTCATTGTCATAAGCCAGGTAAATAATGTGCTCGTTCCTTTCGGCAGCGCCGCTAAGGGTCTGGAATCCTATATCCGTAGCGCAGCCGTCGCCAGTAAAGCAGACCACCGTGGCATCCTGCCCCGTCCGGCGGAAATACCTCGATAGCCCGGTGGCGCTCGAGGCTACGCCCGTCATGACACAGGAGAGATAAGATAATTTGTGCCAGGCCCCGATGTTCTGTCCATGCAATACCGGTGCGGCACAGCCGGGCGTGCCTACAAACACCATGTTCTTTCCTAATACCTTCGGCACGAACCTGGCCGTAAGCTCCAGAGGGCAGCCGGCGCACCAGGCTACGCCGCCGGAAAATTGCTCATCGGTGCAAAAATAATCAAAAACTTTATTTCTCTTTTTTGTTGCTTCTACCATTTTTTTATCCTCACTATTCCATCGGAATCCAGGTAACATCCTGGTAAGCTTTGCCCTTGGCAGCAGCATTTACTTCATCGACCACCCTGCTGATATGCGGTATGGTAATATCAAGGTTAGCCAGGCCATCGATGTAGCTTAAAATGGGCATTGAGCCTATGTCCGGGGCGATAGCTTTAAGCTCCATGCACATGGGGCCGTACTTCCACCCGAAACAAAGGCTTCGGTCGATAACGCCAACCGCCTTTTTCCCCTTCAATGCCTGAATTAGGCGCTCTTCGGGATATGGTCGGAACAGCCTTTGCTTGACAAGCCCGACTTTTATTCCTTCCGCACGCTTGGCGTCGATTACGGTTTTTACCGAACCGGCGGCGCTGCCGGATGCCAGGATGACAATTTCGGCGTCCGCCGTCTTATATTCCTCTATCTGGCCGCCATAGCTCCGCCCGAAATATTCTCCAAATTCCTTATCGATATCATCTACCTTCTGCTTGGCCCTCTCCAGGGCCGACCAGTGCTTGTAGCGGGCTTCCACATAGCCCATTTCCATCCCGTGCGTGCCGCAGCCGGTAGAGGCGCCGGGTATGAGCCGCGGTCGCTGCGGCTGTTTCTTCAAAGGGGCCAGGAAGGCATCCACATCAGACTGCTCTGGTATTTCTACGGCCTCGGATAGGTAGGAAAGGTAATAGCCGTCATAGTTCACCATTATCGGCAGCTGGATATCGTAATCCTCCGCCAGGCGGTACGACATTATAATCTGGTCGATAATTTCCTGATTGTTTTCCACGATAATCTGTATCCAGCCGGAGTCGCGTGTGGATATCATGTCCTGCTGACCGGAGGAAACGGCGTGGATGCCCGGTGTCTCCCGGTTAACGTTCGCCATCACCACCGGCGCCCTGAATCCGGCAGTCTCCAGCAAGGTATCGTACATGTATACCAGCCCGTACGAAGACGTGGCCGTGAAAACACGCGCCCCGGCCAGGCTGGCGGCGCGGCAGACGTTCATCGCCGAGTTTTCGCCTTCCACCTCGACGATTTCCGCATCCAGCGAGCCATCGGCCACGAAAGAAGACAGCTGCTCTGCCACTTCACTCTGGGGTGTTATGGGGTAAGCAGCTATAACCTCCGGTCGGCACAACCTCGCTGCGTAAGCTGTGGTATAATTGCCCGTTAAAACGCTTACTTTTCCTTTTTTAGCTTTCATTTGTAAAATCTCCTTCCGGGCTCATGGTGTATGCCTGTTTCGGGCATTCATGGGCGCAGATCCCGCAGCCTTTACAGAATGCCAGGTCGGCTTCATAATGGTCGCCCATGTCTTTCATGCACTGCGGCGGGCAATATAAGGCGCAAAGCCCGCAGTAATTGCACTTTGCCTTGTCCAGCACCGGCCTCTCCGTACGCCAGCTGCCGGTATCAAGGCAGAGCATTAACTGATTGGCGTCCGACCACGGACTTTCTGTTTTGAATATATTTTTGTGTTTGATTACCATTTGATTACCTCCACTTCATGGTATCCCCTCTCGGCGCTTTTCAGGTTTCTCTGGAGTATGTCCCCGCTTAAATAGTCCGACAGGACTGCTAGCACCGATTCCAGTTTCAGCCAGCCGGTGGCGGCGGCAAAAGCTCCGAGCAGGCAGGTGTTCGGGATATCGCGGCCGATTTCCTCCACGGCGATTCCAGTAGCGTTCACTACACCGCCTATCTTCAGGTTTTCATTAGGCTTCTTAGGCAGCTTTTTAGGGCTGTTAAGAATGAAGGCTGCCCCGGGTCGCAAGCCCGTGAAAAGCGTCGGCAAGCTTAAAAGCCCGGGGTCGATTACTATCAGCCCGTCAGGGTTATAAATTTGGGTTTTTTCCCGTATTGGTTTATCATCGATGCGGGTAAAAGCCACCACCGGCGCGCCGCGCCTTTCGAAACCGTACATCGGGAAGCTGGCCACATATTTCCCTTCCGCTACGAAAGCGCTTGCCAGCATTCTCGCCGCCAGAACAGCTCCCTGCCCGCCCCTTCCGTGAATCCTGATTTCTTTCACCGTTGCATAATCCCCTCTTCACTTATATTCAGCGTAAAGTTTCCAAGGTCCCGCTGTGAAACCTCTGCTCGTGAAATATTTTTATGATTGGCGTTTTCCGTTCCCTGTAGTCTTGGCGATTCTGGGCAACAGGTTCTCCCGGATATTTCTCATTGTTTCCACCAAGTCTTCCACCTTTTCCTTTTCCAGGCAGGATAATACCTCGCGGCTTAATTCCTGGGCTATAGGACTTAAACGGTTGGCTTCCTTCCAACCTTTATCCGTGATAACCACCTTTACTGACCGGCGGTCATTGGTAGAAGGCTCGCGGTGCACTACACCCTGCCTTTCCATCGTATTCAATACCGCTGTAATAGAATTTTTTTCACGGAAAACGGTCTCTGAAATCTCTGAAGGCGTCATCTCCCCGCCGTTCTTGAACAATGTGCTCATTATGTTGAATCGGATGAGGCTGGCTTCGTATCGCTTAAGCTCTAATTCCAGGTAGCGCGCCAGCACCTCGAACGACATGAGGATGGATAGCAGCGTACCCAGCGGGGTTTTATCGGTTCTTTTACTTACTTCGCTGACAGTCATATTCCAACTTATATAAGTCACAGGAAAGTCAAGAGATGTTCCACCTAGAACTATATTATACTGATATTTTTGCCTTTGTCAACATCATTCTATATGAATTTACCCTCGATGGCGTTATTATCGAGCGTATATAACGCTACATTTTTGTTCCATATAGAATGAAACTTGGCCTGACCTTTTAATGCTACCTCTTTTTAGTATAATTTGCCAATGCCGCCTGATTTTGAGTATATTTATATGCAGTGTATTTTAAGTGTTTCCCCATCAAATCTGGAAGAGGTGACTTTAATGAAAGATAGCGAATACTGGAATCCCATCCTGGAAACTTTGCCCCGGGAAAAACTCCGGCTGCTGCAGCTAAAGAAGTTTAAGGAAATCTTTACCTGGGCGTATGAGCGTTCTAAGTTCTATGGCAAGCTTTACAAGGACGCCGGCATTGAACCCGGCGATATTAAGAAATTCGAAGATATTAAAAAGGTACCCAAGATGGAAAAGTCCATGATGCGCAGCGTCCAGGGCCCGGGTAAAGACAACTTCCCCTATGGCGATATTTTATGCGTGCCCCTGGAGCAGGTGACGGATTACCGCCAGACCAGCGGCACCACCGGACAGCCGGTCTACCAGGCGGATACCTGGCAGGACTGGGAGTTAAGCACTGAGGCTTATTGCTATGCCATGTGGGCGCAGGGCTACCGTCCCAGTGACCGGATTTTCCTGCCCTTCGGCTATAACATCTTCATCGCGTTCTGGGCATATCACTACGCCGGCGAGAAAATCGGCTGCGAGGTCATCCCCGGCGGCGTTCTCAATACCGAGGCGCGTATCTTAAAAATACAGGAGCTTAAAGCCACGGCCATGGGCGCCACTCCTACTTATATCCTCGGCATGGCGGAGACCGCCCGTAAAATGGGCATCGACCCGCCTAAAGACCTTCTTATCCGCCGGATTACCGTCGCCGGAGAGCCGGGCGGCAGTATCCCCGCCACCCGTAAAAGAATGGAAGACGCCTGGGGGGCTAAAGTCTACGACCAGGTAGGCAGCACGGAAATAGGCCACTGGGGCTGGCAGTGCACACGCCAGGCAGGCCTGCATGTCAACGAGGGAATGTACCTGGTGGAAATCGAGGACGTAAATACCGGCGAAATCATCGAGGAACCGGGGCGTAGGGGCAAGATGGTGGTCACTACCTTCGGCCGTATGGCGCAGCCCTGCATCCGCTTCGATGTCAAGGATGTGATCCAGTGGAACGCCAGGCAATGCGACTGCGGCCGCACCTACCGCCTGCTCGATGGCGGCGTTTTAGGCCGCGCTGACGACATTACCAAGGTAAAGGGCGTGCTGCTTTCGCCGATGGCCATCGAGGAAGTGGTCAGGTCCATCCCCCAGCTCGGCAACGAATACCAGGTGGTCGTCACTAAGAAGGGCGATATCGACGATATCACGCTGAAGGTGGAAATCCTCCCCGATTTTAAAAAAGACGAGGCTGCTATTAAAGCCAAACTCACCGACCAGCTCCGTCTGACGACCAACCTCGGCTATAATATTGAATTTCACGAGTATGAGAGTCTGCCGCGGTCACAGGCTAAAACCCGGCGCTTCCTGGACCAGCGACCTCATCATTAGGAGTTAAAAAAATGGCGCAGCAATACGATATAAAAGCAATGGTAACCAAAATAAAAGCGTTGCGTACCGATGCGGAGTCGCTTAAAGAAATCTCCGGCGGCATTCCGGCGGTGATAAAAAACGCCGACCGTATTCTGGCTAATGTCAGGATGCTGGAAATAAATATCAGCGACGTAGCGGAAGTTCAGGGGAAGTAAAAGGGCAGCTGCCGTTTTCCCCTTACTCCAGCGGCAGCCAAGAGGAGGTAGCAATGGTTTTCGGGTTTATTCTGGTAGCTGTCGGCGTTATCGCCATACTGGTCAAAGCGGATGTGCTCTCCGGCTCTATCTGGGACTATGTATGGCCTGCGGCGCTGGTGATAATAGGGCTTTCCTTCGTATTGGGCAGATTCCGCCGCCGCCGCTGGTGGTGGATGGGCTGGTCACCCTGGGATGATAGGGATAAAGATAAAAATGAGTAGAACCGATGTATTTTTTACCTACTCCCTAATGTGAACCGGCGCTGGAAACAGTTATCATCTCCGCAATTGGTCCGGGCTATTTACTTTCCCGGCGTTAGCATGTGTTCTCATATGTCTGCGCCCCCACTACCAGCTTAAAGGATCTTTGCTCCTCGCTTATTAACGTATTAATCTGCCGTTGAACCGGCATATATTTATTGGAGTTTTATGCAAAAACATACTGAAAGATTAGGCTCCGCGCCGCTGGGCAGACTGCTGATTGCCTTGAGTCTGCCCGGTATCGCCGCCAGCATTACGACGAGTCTCTATAATGTAGTCGACACTATCTGGGTCGCCCGGCTGGGTTATGAGGCTATCGCCGGTCTGACGATAGTGTTCCCCTACCAGATTCTCTTTTACGCTATCGGCGGGGGTACCGGCATCGGCGTTGGCGCGCTGGTTTCCCGCCGCTTCGGTGAAAAGAATACTGAAAACGCTAATCACGTTGCCGGTCAGATATTCTTTATCAGCGCTTTCTGGGGCCTGCTCTTTTTGCTGGTGGCAGTCCTCTTTTCGGACAGCATTCTGCCGGCCATCGGGGCAACTCCGGACATCATGGAATACGCTAAGCAATATTTTATAATCACCTCTTACGGCGCGCCCCTCATGATTCTGGCAGTTGTTATGAGCAGCCTTATCCGTGGTTCCGGCGATGCTGTGAAACCGATGGCTATGATGATTTCCGCCAGTGTTATCAATATTATCCTCGACCCTTTTATGATTATGGGTATCGGGCCGTTTCCTGAAATGGGCGTCAGCGGCGCCGCCTGGGCTACGGTTATCGCGCAGACCTGCGGGGCTTTGCTGGGGCTATATTTCTTCTTTGCCCGCAAAACCACCTTCCATATAAAAGCCGCCGACCTTCGCCCGGATATGTCTATTCTGAAGGATATTTACCATGTCGGCGCCCCGTCGTCGGTGCTTCAAATCACGGAAAGTCTGGCCTTTCTATTGTTCAATAAAGTGGTCTCTTCCTATAATTCAATCGCCATCGCCGCCGTCGGTATCGCGATGCGTATATCCGACTTTGCTTTCATGCCGATACTGGGCGTGTCCCACGGCCTGCTGCCTATCGTCGGCTTTAACTTCGGCGCGCGCAACTTTAAACGACTCTGGCAGGCGGTCAAGCTGTCTTCGGTAGGCATCACGGTTTTCCTGGCCGCCGCCACCGCATTCCTCCTGGTATTCGCCCCGCAGATTATCGATGTTTTCAGCGACGACCGCGCCCTGATGGATGTCGCGGTACCGGCCATGCGCATTATGTTGTCCGCGCTGCCGTTAATCGGCCCGTCTATGATGTGTGTTACCGCTTTTCAGGGGCTTTCACGCGGCAAAACGGCCCTGGTGCTTTCGCTGATACGCCAGTTTATCGTCTTTGTTCCGCTGCTTTATCTGTTCAGCTATTTATGGGGACTCAATGGAGTTTGGATTTCTGCGCCGGCCTCGGACACTCTCGGCTTTATAATATCGCTGGCGTTTATCTTTGCCGAATACCGCAGGCATACTGCAAAATACGCTGAATTAAAAAGCTAGCTCTCCCGCTTCTTCCACCACTCCCAGAACTCATCAATGCCTTGAACACCCTTTTCCAGCACCGCCTCGTAAATATGCGTGGACAAAAGGGTTTGCCGGTATTCCGGCAGCATGCACACGGCTTCCTTAATCACCAGGATATCGTAGCGTGTGTCTTCGTTTAACTTTCTTTCCCATAGCGAGCGGTTCGGGGCAGCGTCACGGAATTCCCCAGGTCTGGCTGTCCACAGGTCCAGTTTCCAAAACTCCTTTTCCCCGGGACGGACCGCGCGCAGTCCCCAGTAATACCCTGTATCATTAAGATGCCGCGGGTCGGCATATGCGTTGACGGCGTGCAAACTCCAGACCCACTTGTTTTTAGAGAGCCTTAAGCCCAGCTCCCAGTGCTCCCGCCAGTCGGGAGAGTCGTTACATCGCTCGAAGTCGAGGTCGCGCCAGGTCATCGTCTTCATCACGTAAGACCCCACGGGCTTAAACCCCTCCTCTTTAATAATCCTCCCCAGCCCCGACTCCTCAAGCATTCTGTCCGCCTCCGCCCGCAGGCCTGCATCCAGCGCAAATAATCTCTTTCTGTTTTCCTCCAACGGTTCATTCATTTTTAATCCTAAATAATCCCCTCGCATTCTCCGTCGTCGCTTTAGCCACCTCCGCCTCGCTTAAGCCCTTCAAAGCCGCCGCCCCTTTAAGTGACCTCGCTACGTCCGCCGGACTCGACATGAATTCGTTTTCCCTGCCCCGCGCGTAAACCACAGGACTGTCCGTCTCTAAAAGCAGTTTCTCCAGCGGCGCTTCTTTGACCGCCCGTCTGTGCTCCTCGTGGTATTCAACGGCGGGCGTAACTGATATATAATACCCGTTATCAATAATGTCCCTCAGCACGCTGGATGTCCCCGTGTACCAGTGAAAGACCGCTTTCTCCAGCCCCGCCTCTTTTACCATGTCGTAAGCGTCCCGCCAGGCGTAGCGGGAATGTATGAGGGCAGGTTTATCGTGCTCTTTGGCGATTTTCAGCAGTTCCCGCAGCGCTTTCTTTTGCAGTTCTTTATCGGCAACGGCTCTCACCCGTTTATGGTAGTCCAGCCCCACCTCTCCTATTCCCACCGCTTTGTCTATATTGGCTCTGATAAATTCCAGGGTGGCTTCTATCTCCGACTCCTTTAAATACCAGGGGTGCCACCCCAGCGCCGCGTAAACAAACCCCGGGTGCTTTTCGGCAATCTCCAGCGTTTTAGCATTCGACGTAATATCGGAGCCCACGGCGATTATCGCCGCCAGCCCGGCCTCTTTGGCTTGCGCCAGTGCCTGCTCCAGGTTTTCTATTTCTTCCAGGTGCGCGTGGGTGTCGATTAACCGGTACATTATCTACTTTCTAGGCAAAAGCCGCCGACGGTTTTTCCTGGAAGGGGTGCGTCCGCAATACCAGCGAGAAAAGGAAGGGATAATTCGCCTTCAAATGCTGCGCATAGTCCAGCCACTCGCTGGCCAGGTGGTCGTACATCCGCTGGATATCGACAGCCAGGTGCTCCAAATCGGCCTTTGACAGGTCTTTCAATGATGCCCTCGCCTCCAGCTCCTCATCGAGATGGGTGGTCGCCCATAGCAAATCGGTAAACCGATCGTGTTCCAGCAGGTTGGGATTTTCCAGCAGTGTCAGCAGGTACATGCGCTTGCCGGAGAGGTATTTTTTCAGCCCCTCGAGGTCGATGTCTCGTATGTCCAGGTCGATTTTAAGGCTGTAGGCGAAATTGGTCGCCCGCTTGAATTCCTTTGCCGTCCAGTCGGCGCTGACATTCAGGTTTCGTGCAATATCCCCGCGATTTTTAAAGTCCTTCACCAGGTCTCCCAGCAGGTAGTTGCCGATTTCGCTGAAAAAAGCCCCGATAACCATATTCATCTTGTATAGCACTGCCTGTTTCTCGCGCCGGGCCAGCACTCGCTCGATGATGACAACCACGAGGAACACCTCGAGCGGGAGGAAGGCGAAGTCGCCGAGCATATATATGTAGATATGGTGTGTGTCCTGAAAAATCTGGTAATGCAAAGTGTACAACAACGCCGAAGCCGCCAGACAAATGGCGCCTACTATTAAAATGAATTTATATCCTTTCATTGCTTACCCCCGATTACGTATATTCTCCCTGTATAGTATCATATCCACTTTTTTGATATAATGACTTGTTTGACGGGTTATTATCTGAAAAGGAGATGGCGATGGAAAAATCAATCATTATCATCGGGGGCGGACTCACTGGGCTTTCCGCAGGTTGCTACGGGCGGATGAACGGCTATAAGACATCTATCTTTGAGATGCACGATATCGCCGGCGGCGTTTGTACTGCCTGGAAGCGTAAGGGTTATACCATCGACGGGGCTATGAATTGGCTGGTTGGGACCAGTCCCAAAAACAGCTTTTACAAATTCTGGGAAGAACTCGGCGCTGCACAGCATTGGAAAATTTACAACCACGACCTTTATTCAAGCTTTGAAGATAAAGATGGCAAAGTCTTCAATATTATTTGTGATGCCGACCGCTTTGAAAAGTACCTGCTGGAGTTAGCCCCGGAGGATGAAGATATTATCAGGGAATTCACTAAAGGAATACGCGACTTCTCTCGCATGGATATGCCATCTAATAAACCCTCCGAACTTAACGGTTGGCTCGATAAAATCAAGGTAGTAAAAATGCTGCCTATGTTAATGATCATGAAAAAATGGATGAAAATATCCGCTGGCGATTTCTGCAAACGATTCAAGAACCCCTATCTGCGCCAGTCGCTAACGTCCGCTTTCGGTGGCGATCTCTTGCCTATGATGTTGATTTTCTGGATGCTCGGCTATCAGCACAGCAAATCAGCCGGCTATGTCATCGGCGGCGCCCTTGAACATGTCCGCTTCCTTGAAGAACGCTACCGCGCCCTGGGCGGAGAAATCCACCTAAAGGCAAGGGTCGAAAAAATATTGGTTGAGAATAATAAAGCGGTTGGCATAAAACTGGCTGACGGAACCGAACATCGCGCCGATTGGGTTGTCTCCGCCGCAGACGGCCGCACTACCATTTTTGAAATGCTCGAGGGGAAGTATGTCGATGAAACCATAAAACAACGATATGATAATCCCAAGCTCTTCTCGCCTCTGGTATATGTAGGTCTGGGCGTGTCAGGCCGCTTTGAAGAAATTCCGCCCTCCGTATCCGGTCTGTCTTTCCCGCTTGATACCCCTATTACCGTTGCAGGCAAGGAACACAGCAGGCTGGGGTTGCTTACTTACGGCTACGACCCCACTCTGGCGCCGGAAGGAAAAACCGTGTTAAAGGTCCAGTTCGAGACCGACTATGACTACTGGGAGAAATTATATAAAGAGCCGGAAAAATATAAAGCTGAAAAAGAGCGGATTGCCGACGATGTAATTGCCGCGCTTGATAATCGTTTTCCCGGGCTCGCCTCTAAGGTGGAAATGCGGGATGTTGCCACCCCGGTGACCTGGGTACGCTATACCGGTAACTGGAAAGGCAGCTACGAGGGATGGATGTTCAGTGCTGAGACTTTTACTTCATCCATGCGCAAGACCCTCCCTGGACTGGATAATTTTTACATGGCGGGGCAGTGGGTCAATCCCGGCGGCGGTATGCCCACGGCCGCTATGTCCGGCAACCATACAATACAGCTCATCTGCAACAAAGATAAAAAGAAATTCGTCACCACCAAACCATAGTGTTGGCAAAATCGGTTGCGTGCACGAGTACGTTTGTAGTTCAATAGTAGCGTGACCAATATCACCATGTTCACCGGCAAGGGAGGGGTAGGCAAGACCACCTGCTCCGCCGCTACGGCACTGCATCACGCCAACGCCGGAAAAACCTTAGTCATCTCCACGGACGCCACCCCGTCGCTTTCACATATCTTTGAGATTAAAGACGGGCAACCGTCCTCTGAATTCCCCCCTGACCTCTCTGTCAGTGAAATAGGTGAAAGGG
>Ga0154649_1006_pt1 | contig 18326 bp, 16 predicted proteins | sample Rifle2008BG13ft_FD_116078 | JGI IMG/M metagenome (GOLD analysis project Ga0154649, IMG submission 116078) | Chloroflexi bacterium RBG_13_51_18
CGGGAGCAGCACACCCCAAAATTGATACCAGGATTAAAGCAATCACCAAAAATAATGAGATTCTCTTAAGTTTCATATTCACCTCTCGCTAGCATTATGCTATGGAATGGCGGAGCAGGTCAATCACGTGGACAATGAAATCAAATTTGTATTACACTGGATAATATATTGCCCGGTAATGGGAAAATTCAGGTATCACATATACGGAAATTTGATGATTTTAAATACTAATAAAAGAACTCCTGTTAAACATGGAATTGTCACCGCCTTACGCCGGGTAATCAGCCTTGCTTTGGTATTCATATTTATCTGCTTCGGTTTCCTGACGGCATGCACCACAAACACCACAGTACAATACGCCGATAATCCCATCGCCGGAAGAGAAACTCTAACGCAAATATCCACCATCGATGCTATTCTCAACGGCGTTTATGACGGCGTAGTCACCTACGGGGTCCTGAAAGGCTACGGCGATTTCGGCATCGGCACTTTCAAGGCTCTCGACGGAGAAATGCTGGCATTCGATAGCGTTTTTTATCAAATCAAAGCCGACGGCATAGCCTATGTGGTCGCCGATGAAATGGAGACGCCGTTTGCATCGATGACGTTTTTTGATGCCGACTATTCAGGCAATCTGCCCCAGGGCCTGGATTTCACGCAACTGCAGGAGTACCTTGATAGCATTCTTCCGAGCGAAAATGAATTTTATGCGATTAAAATCGAAGGGACTTTCAGCTACATGAAGACGCGCAGCGTCCCGGCGCAAGAAAAGCCCTACCCGCCGCTGGTTGAAGTTACCAAAAACCAGCCCGTCTTTGAATTTGAAAATGTTGCCGGCACACTGGTAGGATTCCGTTCGCCTCCCTATGTCGCCGGTGTTAACGTGCCAGGGTATCACTTGCATTTTCTGACCGCGGATAAAAAAGCCGGCGGGCACGTGCTTGATTTTATAATAGAGCAGGCGGATGTTGCGATAGACTATACTGCGGATTTCATGATGATACTGCCCGGCGAGGGAAGCGATTTTTACAGGATAGACCTTACGCCCAACAAGCATGAAGAACTGGAGCAGGCAGAAAAATAGCAGCCTGTTTTATTAGTAGTAATAACCAGTTTTAACGGCCGTTTTTATCAGGCCACCAGCCCATCCAGTTTTCCTTGCCGCAGCTGGTACATTTAACGTAGAGGGCTACCAGCCCCTCGGCCCGGCAGTGGCTGCACGTGAATCCCTCCAGGAAGGTCTGGTCGGGCTGTTTTTGCTGGAGCGTTGACAGAGCTGCGGAAATCTGGTCGATTCTGCTTCTAAGGGTCCTGTTCGAATCCGGCATAATTTTTATTATCGACTCCAGCTGCCTGACTTTTTCTTCCAGCTGGGCGATTATCTGCATGGCGGCGTTGAGCTTTTCTACCTGTCTGGACAGGTCGTCAACGGTTTTTTGCAGGCCGGCATTCTCACCGGCAGGTTGTTCCCGCTTCACAACCTCAACAGGTCTCACCGATGGATTTGTATCAGCCTTTTTAGGCTTGTATTCGTTAAACTTAATCGATTCCACTTGAGAAGGTGACTCTGTCTCTTTAGACAAAGGCGAAACGGTCGTTTTAAACGAAGCCCCCGGCATAGCATCGGCGGGCTTTTCTTCAGGTTTAGCCGTCGACTCAACAGGTTTGGCAGATGCCGGCTCAACCTTGGCAGCCGTTTTATCCGTCGGCGGCATAATTTTTTTCAGCAGGGAATCTATTTCATCCTGCGAAAGCATTCTTTCATCATGCGCCATTAATCATACTCCAATACTTCCGTTATCAATAGACGCTGAAACTCCGGTTTACAAAGGTCAATATCAAAAGGATTTTTCAATATACCCTGGGCTGGACGATGAAAAATACGAATAATAGGTCTCGCAATAAAACCCAGTTTAGGGTTCACAACTATGCCAGTATCGCCGGTATTCAATTTTACCGATAGTCCGGCGGAATATGAAGGAATCCGCCTGACCAGCAATTCAACGATTTCCGGGTCGAACTGGTCATTGCCGCCGGCCATTATATACTCGATTGCCTGATGTGGCAGGTATTTACTTCTTCCCGGTCTGTCCGTCAATAAATCTACAAAGGTATCAGCTACGGCAATGATGCGCGCGAAAATCGATATGTCTTTGCCCTGTAACTTCTGCGGATAACCGGCGCCGTTCCAGAATTCATGATGCTGCTGCACTCCTTTGGCTGCTTCTCCGGAAGTCATCTTGTGCATATTAAGCAGCTTAAAACCGATGGCTGGATGCTCCAGCATACGCGGCGAACCGCCTTCAGCCATCCAATCCACATTTAAAATAATATCTCTCGGCAAGCCGATGTCTTTAAGCACGGCAGCCATACCAAGACCCACCAAATCATCGGTAGACAGTCTCATTCCGTGACCCAGCGCCAGAACAAGCCCGGCGGTTTTAACGGGCTGAAGGCACAAATAATCCTTTGGCGCTATACTGCATGATACGTTGATATCGCCAATCATGTTGAGGTTCATTTCTCTGACCATGGCTATCATAGCTATATGCAGCTGATTGAGATTGACTACAGATATCCTTTGTCTCCCCTCATTATCAAGCAACAGCTGTCTAAAGGACTTGGCCAGTACACCCTCTGTTTGAGGAGTGAAAAGAGGAGCAGCTAGGACATCCACGGTACGCCAGTCGCGGATAAAAATTTCCGTAACGTCCTTGTCTTTCATACTCGTGATTAGGCCGTGGTCTAGTTCTTTGCCTTTTTCCACCAGCGTGTTGCCAAAGCTGTCATAAACAGGCTGTTCCAGGACCATGCCCGGTCTGGCATATTTTAGAGTAATACGCCTCATATTACACCTCTGCCGGAGAGGACTGTCTCTTGGTATTTTTCGGGCACACCCGCCTTCTTCTTATAAAAACACGCTGACAGGCGCTGGAATCCATTGTCCTTCATATCCAGCATCGTCTCGGTTGCGCCGATAAAGAGTACTCCATTTACCTTTAAAGCATCCAGGAATTTCTTCCTTAATATCTTTTTGGTTTGACCGTTGAAATAAATAACCACGTTGCGGCATATAATCAGGTCGAAACAATCTTCATATGGGTCCTGTGTAAGGTCGTGAAGCCTGAAGGCAATTTTTTTACGAATCCGGTCAACCACCCTGAAATCTCCGTTTTCGTTTTTAAAATACTTCTCTTCAAGTTTTTTAGGGAAATTTCTTAATTCGGCGGCCTTATACGGACCACCCGCAGCTGCATGGCTTATAATTTTCTTATCGATATCAGTGGCCAGTATCCGGTGCTCCCGGTAAGGAGAAAGTCTATCCAGAAGAATAGCCACGGAATACGCTTCAGCTCCATTAGAACAGCCGGCGCTCCAGACGTTTAATTTGAGATTGTCACGTAAGAGTTTCGGCAATATTTCTTCCTGTAATATTTTAAATTGGGTAAGGTCGCGGAAAAACTCCGATACGTTGATGGTCAGGAATTTTTGCAGCTTTTCCAGTTCATTTTCATCATTTTGAAGTATCTTGCAGAATTGGACGACATTGTGTACCTTGTATCTCGCTATATAGCCGTCCAAACGGCGAATCATCTGATTATGACCGTAGTTATCAAGGTCAAAATTAGTTAACTGGCGTATTTTCTTTTTTAAATATGCGAATTCTTCTGGATTCATCCAATATTCTCCTGGCCAGCACAAGCCTCAATAATACCATCTGCGATTTTATGTAAAGGTAACACCCGGTCGGCATAGCCGGCTTTCGCTACGCTCATCGGCATGCCGTATACCGCGCTGGTAGCCTCATCCTGCGCCAGTATCGTACCTCCGGCAGTTTTAATAGAATAAGCTCCTTCCGTACCGTCGATACCCATTCCGGTAAGAACGACTCCAATGACGGACGCACCGTAACTGGCAGCCGCTGATTTCATAGTTGCATCCACGGCAGGTCTGACTCCCAGAATATGCGGCCCCTGGCTAAAGGATAATTTACCGCCATCCCCTATTAACATATGAAAGTCGCCGGGGGCTACCAAAACCCTGCCCCTGCCCGCCGTGCTTCCCATTCCTGCCTCTTCCACTTGTATTTGAGATACCTGGTTCAGCCTTTCCGCCAGCGATTTAGTGAATATCGGAGGTAGATGCTGCACTAGTAAAACCGCCGCCGGAATATCTGCCGGAATTGCGGGAATTAACTGCATTAATGCCCTCGGGCCGCCGGTGGAAGCGCCTATAACCACCAGCTTTTTAAAGGAGTTAGAGCCTTCAGTGACCAATTTATCTTTAATTAAATTTGTATCTTGCGCAAACTGCCCGTTTTTCAGCAGCTTGCATTTGGCAGCCGTCTTTATTTTACCGGCCAGTATACCATCGGTAACGGGATTGATGGCAGAAGGTTTTAGAAAGAAATCAACCGCGCCGAGTTCTAAAGCTTTTATTGTCGTCTCTGCGTTTTCACTGGTCAATGCGCTGAGCATTACTACCGGAGTCGGGCATTCCTCCATGATGATTTTTAAAGCAGCGATGCCGTCCATCTCAGGCATGACAACGTCCATGGTCACCACGTCGGGCTTGAGACTCTTAACCTTCTCTACAGCCTCAACACCGTTACGCGCCGAGCCGATAACTTCAATCTCCGGGTCGGTATTTAGTTTTTTTGAAACAGAGGTAATAACATACCCGGAGTCATCTACTACAAGCACCCGTATTTTTCTTTGCACGCGCTTCTCTCCCTGAAATATCAATTCTAATTATCCCGGGATACTAGCCAATCATCTTTTTAACGGCCCCAATCACCCTGGTAACATCGAACGGTTTGACGACGAAATCCTTGGCCCCGAGCTTTAAAGCCTCGATAACCATGCCCTGTTGTCCCATAGCGCTGCACATCGATACCTTGGCACCGGGGTCAACTTTCAGCAGTTCTTTCAACGCCTCAATCCCGTCCATATCCGGCATGGTGATGTCCAGCAATACACAGTCCGGTTTCTCCTGCTGATACGCGGTCAATGCTTCCGCCCCGCTTGACGCTTCGACGACCGCATAACCGTTCTGGGATAAAACCTGTGCGCATTTTTTACGCATAAACATTGCGTCATCTACAATCATTACCGTAGCCATGTCATCTCCTTTCCACCAATACTCAAGTTTGATAACAATTTATCTTTCATTTTAAAGTTCCTTTGCGGTGCCATACGCGGTTTTAACCGTAACATGCCCGGTCTTTACATACATCCTGACCGTTCTCCCGATATTCCCGCCGGTATCCGCCGCCGCCGGTTTAATTCTTTCTCTCTGCAACACTAGCAGCACCTGGGCTATATTCCTTTCGCCGGTTTTGAAAGTATCTCTTAGCCCTGGAGCCAGCGTCATTTGAGCGCCGCCGGCTATTTTAACGATTAATCGGCTCCTGATACCACCTTTCTTAATCATCTCATTAATTAGTAGCGGCACCGCCGTATCTGCAAACTTGGCAGGGTTAACCCCGTTCAAGCCGGTATTATGCGGCAACACGATGTGCGCCATACCGCCGATTTTCTCCTGACTGTCATACGCGCACACGGCAATACAGGAACCAAGACCGATACAGGATAATACGGCATCGGGAGAATCCGTTACAACGAGTTCACCCATACCTACAACGTAAAGCTCGCGTTCCGACGCTGCCGGTTCCTTAAAAACAACTGCCATTAACCAGCCTCCAGACTAGGGTCCGGGATTATCAGGAAAGTGCCCGAAACCTGCCGGTCATTCGTGCCGAACACTGTATCCACGACAAAAGTTTCATCGCAATAGGCAAGGATATTGGCCAGGGTTGCGTCCAGTACCGCGCCGGCCATATCCATCATTACAGCCGGAGGGGATGGTTTGAGTCTTTGCCCCGTGATATCTGAAAGGTAATTCAGGAAAAAGGAGCCCATTATATTACCTACTTCGCCCAGGGTAGAGGTTTCCATATCGGTTAGTTCTTTTGTAGTGCCGTTAGGCTGGTCCAGTAATAAATCCACGAGACCGAAGGCTACCTCCGGCTTATAGACCACAATCATGTGTCCATTGGCATTGGCCTTGCCGAATATCTCCAGATATATGGCAATTATCAAAGCTTCAGGTCCGCCGAATAAATCCGGAATGTCTTTGACATGGACTTGTTTGATGTCCATCCGGACAACCTTCACTTCCCGCCCGGCCATCTGGGAAAGCCCTTCAATAGCGTTATTCACGCCTTCGCCGAATATTTGTGCCATATTTATATCGGCAAAGTCTATTTCCTTAATCTCTTTTTTCAGGTCCATTTCCCGTTCTCCTTAATATTTAATGCCTATTTTGGATGACACCACTTTTGTTTTCTTATTATTGCCGTTTTGACGTTCACTGATAGTACTCCTGATAAGCGAAGCTACATCCAGAATTAGTACTACCCTGCCGTCGCCTAAGATGCTGGCGCCGGTTATGCCGTTGCTGGCGCCAACAAAATGGTCGAGACTCTTTACGACAAGCTCCTGCTGCTCCAGCAGCTCATCGACAACAAGACCTACCTGCGTGCCGGAAAACCTGACCACGACAACATGGAGGTTTTCCGTATTTCTGTTTTCTACAGCCTTCCAGCCGAACACTTCATCGAGCCGCAAAAGTGGGAGTACATTATCTCGGAAAAGCGATACCTCCCTGCCTCTTACGGTCTGGATATCCTTGGCCTCCAGCTTATCAGCCTCTACTATACACGATAGGGGCACCGCGCAAATAGTCCCGCCGGTTTTAATGAGCAGCGCCGGTATAATCGCCAGGGTCAATGGCAGCGTTAAGGTGAACTTAGTGCCCTTGCCGGGGACCGATTCCACACTTACTGCCCCTCCTAAAACTTCTATATTGGTCTTTACCACGTCCAGTCCCACTCCCCTGCCCGATACCTCGGTGACTTCTTTTGCCATAGAGAAACCGGAACCAAAAACAAGATTAACAGCTTCAGAATCCGTTAATTTTGAGATAGTTTCAGCTGAATCTATATTCTTTTTAATAGCCGCTTTCCTTATCGCCTCCGGGTCAATCCCCTTTCCATCATCCTCTAAAGTAATCACTATATTATCCTGTTCATGGACGGCAGAAAGACGTATCGTACCTGTTTCCGGTTTGCCGGAAGAAACACGTTCCTCCGGAGTTTCTATGCCGTGGTCAACGGAATTCCGCAGCATATGGATGAGGGGGTCCTTAATGTGTTCAATCACACTGCGGTCGACCTCGGTCTCCTGTCCTTCAATAATAAATTCAACCTTTTTATTTTCTTTACGGGCGATATCTCTCACCAGGCGGGGCAAAGTATTGAACACTATTTCAACGGGCAGCAATCGTATGGACATCACATCCTGCTGGAGCGTACTGACTATCTTGGCTATTTGAGATACGCTATCGGTAAAAGTAATAATTATTTCATCGTCATGGTATTTCTCCGCCAGCATTTTACCCAGCTGGCTTATTTGATTGCGGTTGATAACCAGTTCACCTACCTGTTCCATCAGAGTATCTAAGCGATTCACATCAATCCTGACAGTGTGGCTCAGTTTATTATCTTCCCTGCCGGGAGCGGGTGAATCCGATACTGCTGCTTTCGCTAGCTCTGCAGGCTTTTCGCTCTTGAAAACGCTGATTTCAATATTTTCAACTTCGGAAACCTCGGCTAAAATCTTCCTGATATCCTCTTCGCCTAAACTGCAGGCAATCACTATCTCTAATAAATTGGAAGACTTCCCTTCTTCTATCTCCTGCGGAGACGGCAAAGATGCAATAATATCGGCAATAGAGGAAAGACCGTTGATAATCTGAAAACTCCTGACGGCCGCCCATGTGCACTGCTTATCTAATGTAATTTTGATAAAATACGCCTGTTTTCCTTCTTTGCCGGCGTTTTCTAATTTGGCCTTCGCTTCGGCATCGAGTATTAGAGCGCTGGGCTGCTCGACGCTTTGTTTCGATGGCTCGCTTTTACTCTTAACGAACGCAGATAGTTCTGCCACGGCATCGGCGATGTCCATAGGCTTGGCATCTGGGGAAACCATCTCCTGACGCAGCGACCTCATAATATCAAGACCGTGCAGCAATGCGTCGATGACGGACGGGCTAACTGCCAGTGCGTTTTTACGTACATGATCGAGGACATTTTCCATTGCATGGGCCAGGTCAGACAGGCGCTGATAACCCACCATTGCTGAAGAGCCCTTTAATGTATGGGCGGCCCGGAATATTTCCTGCATCAATTCCGGGTTGTTTGCTTCTTTCTCCAGCCTGATAATGTCCTCGTCAAGTAGCTGCAGTTGCTCGTCTGCCTCTTGAAAAAATAGGTCCAGGTCTTCCGGGGTTATGCCGGCGGCCAGATCCACGCTGGTTCTCCTTTCATGATATTATTACTGTACGCTTTAATATTTAATAAATGTCTTCCTTGAATCTTTAGTAGAATTCAGGTTTATTCTGCATGGCTTTAATTTTCAATAAGGGCTATTTAATTCCTGCCAGTTCCGGCTTGCCATCATTATCTTGAGAGGCTATGCCTGCCAGTTCCGCATCTTTAGCAAGCAATTTATCCAGAGCAAGCAGAATAACCATCTTTTCCGGCAGCTTGGCGATTCCCAATATGTAATCAGAGTTGCCGGAAGTGATAATATCTGAAACAGGGTCTATTGATTCTACAGGTACGCGAATTACCTCGGTCACCGAATCAACGATAATTCCCAGCGTTGTATCCTTAATATTAATTACCACGATACGGTTGTTCTTAACTTCTTCAGTCTTTTCAAATCCGAATCTTCTGCCGATATCGATTACGGGAATTACCCTGCCTCTTAAATTTATCACCCCCTCAACATAGAAGGGCGCCTTGGGGACTTTTGTTATCGGTTGCATGCGGATTATTTCATAGACGGATGCTATATCCAGGCCATAGGTTTCCGTGCCGAGTTCGAACAATACCAGTTGCTTCTCATTTATCATCTTATCTTTGACCATAGATGTTACCTCCTAAGCTGGGACGTAATTCCATGTACAGGAATCATCGAGCAGCAAAGCGAAGCCGGGGCATCTGCCCCAGCTCCGCTGTAGCATTTTACATTTCAACGGTATTCTTGATATTGGTCCTGGTCTTTTTCCCATTACCACTGCCTTTTTCTTCACCACTGCTTTCGCCGCTTTTTAAAACACTTCCCTTATCACGTAATTCAAATAAGTGAATAGCTTCTTTCAGATCGTTAGCCATTTTCGATAAAGACTGCGCCGCGGTAACTACCTGCTGCACTTGAGCGCTCATCTGCTGCGCCGATGCTGACATCTCCTCCGTAGCCGCGCTGTTTTCCTCGGTCGTGGCAGCCACGGTATTGGCAGACTCTCTTACCTTGTCTCTGCTGTCGGCCATCTGTTTGGTCGCTGCCATATTCTGGTCGGCAAGGCTGCTTACATCTTCAACTACCTTCACCATTTCGCTGGCAGAAGCGCTCATTTCTTCAGCAGCCGCGGATATTTGCTCTATCTGGGAGGTCATGCCGTTGATAGAATCCAGTATCTGGTCGAGGGCAGTGCCAGCTTCGTTAGCCAGAACAGAACCTTCATCAGCCTGCTTGGCGCCTTCCATTGATGCCTTTATTGATTCACTAACGCCTTTCTGGACAGTCTTGACGAGAGCGGAAATTTCCTTGGTCTCTTTAGCCGTCCTTTCGGCCAGCTTTTTAACCTCATCCGCGACTACTGCAAAGCCGCGCCCCTGGTCACCGGCCCTGGCAGCCTCGATAGCAGCATTCAAGGCCAGTAGGTTGGTTTGTGCGGCAATATCATCGATAACGGCAATCATGCCGCCGATTTCCTCGGAATGTTTGCCCAGTTCCGCTACCTTCTTGGCGACATCCTGCATGCTGTCATTAATCTTTCTGATGCCGGCGATGGTTTTTTCTACAGTCTCGGTGCCCTGCTTGGCGACCTCGGCAGCCTGGCCGGCGACATTAGCCGCTTCCTGGGCGCTGGCTGCTGTTTGTTCTGCCGCGCTGGAAACCTGCTGGACTATACCGGCGGTTTGTTCCACGGCTTTTGCCTGTTCTTTGCTGCCGTGGTCGACCATTTCTATCGCTTTCTCAAGGTCATCGATAGCCCGGTTTACTTCATTTATTCCTTTGGTCTGTTCCTCGGCTCCTCTGGCTACCTGCTGGCTGACACTGGCTATCTGTTCTGTCGCCGATCCGGACTGCTCGGAAGCTGCGCTGAGTTCTTCACTTGCCTTCGTCAGGTTCTCCGATATTTCAGTCATTCTGGCTATAGCCGTCTTTTCCCTGCTGATATCCAGAACATATTCGGTAGCGCCGACTATATTACCATCGGCATCTCTGATGGGAGCACAGGTATACCTGATAGGAAGTTCGCCGGAGGATAATTTGACTGTAGTTTCCCTGGTGACGACTTTATTCGCCTGGTATGCCTTGGCGACACCGCAATTTTCCGTATTGCAGTCCCCCGCGTTGAACAGACTATAGCACTTCTTCCCGATGCAGTCTTCTATTTTTTTACCCGTAGCGCGAGTGCCCGCACGGTTGATGAAGAGAACATTATATTCAGGGTCTACAGCCATGATTGTGGTAGGAATCTGGTTTAGGTATTCAACCTTTTGGCGGACGTCTTCTATCATCGTTTTAAGGTTTACTACCATCTTTTCAAAACTCTTGCCGAGAGTATCGTTCTCCGACTTCGGCTTAACCTCTACGGACAAATCGCCGGATGCTATCTTTTCCGCAGCCTGCGACATCTCCCAGAGATAATCAATTACATGAGTTAATGCTGTTGCCATCTCACCTGTTTCATCACTGGAATTTACTTTTACTCTCTGCTTTGTGTCACCCAGGGCGAGTTTATTGGCAACCTTAGCTACCCTCTTTATATTCTTTGAAATCGAACGCGTAAGAAGCAGGAAAAATATAGAAGCTACCACGGTCAGGATAGCGGCTATAAGCAGATACTGGTTCCTCTTGGCATCGATAACCTGCTGGACATCTACTGTATAGATGCCGGTGCCAACTATCCATCCCCACGGCTCGAAGGCTTTTACATAGCTGGTTTTTTCCTCTATCCTGCCGTACTCGGCTCCATATTGCCACATATATTTAATGAAGCCTTCATCCTGCTGTTCAGCTATATTTACTACTTCCAGGAATATCGCTCTGCCACTTTCGTCTTTAATATCGCTGAGGTTTGTACCCTGAAGGGCAAGTCTGTAAGGGTCTACAATCATAACCGGACGGAAGTCATTAATCCAGAAGTAATCTGTATTGGCCGGCCCGTATCTCAGTCCCCTTATCAGCTTAATCGCCAGGGCTTGAGCCTCCTGTTCACTCAGTTCACTCAGCCTCTGCATCTGATAACAGCTGTCCATGATATTCCAGGCAAATTGCGCGGCTTCCTTGGTTTTGGCCTCTTTTTCTGCCATCAGGGAATCCTGCACGCCGGGCAACATGTAGCCTAGTATTATCGCGATGAAAGATACAATGATAACTATTCCCGGTAAGAGTATCTTCGCCTGCAAATTGAGTTTCAGCAATTCCTTGAAATTTAATATCTTACCCAGTTTTCCTGCCACTTTTTGACCTCCTTTTTATCCACGAGAGCATTCACCTGCTATTTAATAAAAAAATAGCGAAGCAACTCATAAACATGAACTGCGCATGTAATATGTGTTTATTCTTTTTATGGGACTATGGGACTTACTAAAATATTAGCTGATTCATACGTGGCATTAAACCAAGTAAATACCAACCGTGCCATGAAACTTTCCGCAAGTTAATATAAGGGTTTACCTGTACATTCAATTGAAGGCAAACATGTACACAAATAAAAGGATTTATCAAACAGGATAATTACACTAAAACCGATCATTATATCATCGTATTAAAACAGCCGCATGTATTTCGACAATAATGGCGATGTTGCTTATTATTCGGGTGTTTTTAAGTGTGTAATACACAATAAAGCGTCTAACTAACAACGTTGACAAGAAAACAGCATTAGGCTATATTAACAGCGCACATAATAAACATATTTTGCCCTATTACATATGAACATTGAAGACTTACAGATTGACCAGCATTCCAAAAACCCGCTCCACGTACAGATAGCGGACCATGTCAGAAATCTCATCGCTATGGAGAAGCTGAATCCCGGCGACCATTTGCCGCCGGTCAGGCAGCTTGCTAAATACCTTAATATCAACCAGAATACCGTTTTACGAGCCTACCTTTTTCTCGAACAGGAGAAGGTCGTCGTCGCCCGCAAGCGCGGCGGCACCGTAGTAACCGCCCGGTCGGACGACCCTAATATACTGCTGGAACGGAGGCGCCGACTCTCGGAAATGGTCGGTAATGATATCCTTAAAGTGCTCAGCATGGGCTACAGCCCGGAGGACATCGAGGCGGATTTCTATCTTCAGCTGGCGCGGTGGCGTGAAGAAAGGCAGGCAACACCAAGCACTCCGGAAGCAGCCGTAGATATCGCTCAAGATAAGGATACAATCCGTATCGTGGGCAGCCATGACATGGCTTTAAATATTCTTGTTGACCTTGCCATGCGGGAAAACAAGAAACTCAAGATACAGATTACCCATGCCGGCAGTCTGGGAGGACTGATTGCCATCCAGGAAGAAAGGGCGCACCTCGCCGGTATTCACCTGCTCGATGAAGAAACGGGCGAGTACAATTATCCTTTTGTAAAGAGAGTGTTGCCGGGCCGCGAAGTCGCCATCGTCCACCTGGCCTACCGCATCCAGGGGCTTATGTTCGCCTCCGGCAATCCCAAGCATATCAAGGAGATTGCCGATTTAAAACGACCCGATATCACTTTTGTGAACCGCCAGCAGGGTGCCGGGACCAGGGTGCTTCTGGATATACAGCTGCGTCATCTGGGCATCAGTCCCAAGGAAATCAGAGGCTATCAGCGGGAGTTGGACACTCACCTCGCCGTTGGATTAAGTATCGCCCACGGTGAAGCTGATGTAGCCCTGGGTATCGAGGCAGCGGCTAGGAGTTGCAAAATCGATTTTCTCCCGCTGTTCCGGGAAAGGTATGACCTGATTATACCGGTATCCAATTACCGCAGTGAACTGCTGGCTCCCCTGCTGCATGCGGTTGTCAGCGATGAATTTAAAGCGGTGGTCGATAAAGCGGGAGGGTATGACACCTCCCAGACCGGCGCCACATCCTTTTTATAGACAGGACGTTCTGAATCCTTTACGTTTGCCTGTTAATAAAAAATCAAGGAGGCGGGCTTAATCTACCCACCTCCTTATTCCAACTCTTATCTTTACCTGAGATTGAGCTACTTTGTATTCCGCGATTGAAGTATTTGCTGCTTAATACTACCAAGCAGCAAATTAGCTATAATGGGGTCGAATTGAGAGCCGCTGCACCACTGGATTTCCTCCATCGCATCTATCTTGGAAAGCGCCTTGCGGTAGGGACGGTCGGAAATCATGGCATGATATGCGTCAGCCAGTGAAATAATCCTGGCCCCCAGGGGAATATCTTTACCGGCGATAGTCTGGTCAAGCCCGCCGCCGTCGAAATGGTCGTGGTGGTGCGAAATAATCTCCACAATTCTGTCGTTAACAAAGGGCTTGACAAGGTTCGGGCCGACGATAGCGTGCGTCATGATATGCCGGTATTCGGTAGTCGTTAATTCACTCGGCTTATTGAGTATATTAGGGTCGACGACGATTTTGCCGACATCATGAAGCATGGCCGCCCAGCACAGGTCATCCATCTCTTCGGTGGATAACTTCATCTGCTCGCCTAAAACCATGGTGGTTTCAACGACCGAGTGAGAATGACCATTGGTGTAGCTGTCTTTGGCTTCCAGCGTATTCACCAGGGTCTGGATAGCCCCGAAAAACATCTGTCTTGATTCATTACGGTTTCTGCCGACTTTCTTGCCCAGGTCCTGGAAGTAGCGCCGGATTTCCAACGCCACACGGCGTTTATCCAGGGTGCTGTTTACGCAAGACAAGACCTGCTCAAACCTGAACGGCTTGTTGAGATAATCCTGCGCTCCGTCCTTAATACATTTGGCGATAACCTTGGGGTCGGTCACGCCGCTGGCCATGATGACGGCCGTCTCCGGGAAACGCTCGGTCATTTCCGGCAGTACTTCATTGCCCGCCCTTCCCGGCATGTTAATATCCATGATAACCAGGTCGGAAGCCTGTTTCTCCAGCTTATTCATCGCCTGGTCGCCGCTTTCGGCTTCATCACAGACGAAGCCGCGCATCCCCAGACCCTTGGATAGAATGCCGCGTATCGCTTCTTCATCATCAACGAGTAATATACTTTCTTTAGGAATGGTCATTCTCTCACCTCCCAGCATTTGGTCGAGCTTATGCCAGTATTTTAGGAGGCATGTGCTAAACAACACATTAATTTCAAACGTCAACGCATAAACAAATAGTAAAAATTTTGGTTGTCAGCAAAAACCATGCTGCTAAAAGGGGATATAATCGTGGGGGAGCTCAAAGCTGAATCAGGATTACTTCAGAGCGATAGTACTGATTCTGCTGTAGATTGGGCCTTCCCGGGTCAACTGACTTTTCATCAATTGAACGGCATTTACATTGAAAACATATTTCGACTCGAAAGGTGTGGTGGCTACTAGCTGACCCAGCTTCTGTCTTTCATCAGGTCGAACATAATCGCGTACACGGGCAATGGTAAGGTGGGGTGAAAAAGGTCGCGCTTCTGACGGAAAACCCAGCGGCGCAAGATTTGCCTCGATATTTTTCTGGAGTTGCGCCAGCTTTTCCAGTTCCCCGGCCAGGCCGACCCAGATTACCTGGACCCGTTTCATGTTAGGAAATACTCCCGGTCCACTCACCCGGATATCGAACGGATGTATACCATTGGCGGCATTTTCCAGGGCTGATGTCATTCTGCCGATTATTTCTGTATCGATATCCCCGAGAAACTTGAGCGTCAGGTGAATATTGCCGGAGTCGACCCATCTTACGGGCACACTGCCGCCCGATTTTAACCTATCTTGAAGTCGGGCTAGGCTTTGTCTTAATTCTCCTGGCAGTTCTATAGCGATAAAAGAGCGTATCTTCTCCATAGTACCGTTTATATTCCCAGCAGACGGCGTGCGTTTAAAGAAAGGATTCCGTTTTCAGCTTCGTCGGGCAGGCCCGCTTCCCTGATTTCATTTACAATCCTGCCCTGCGCCACCACTGGGAAGTCGCTGCCGAAAATAATCCTGTCCGCGCCGGTTATCCGGCTTACCTGTAAATATACTTCCGGTCGGTAAAGAAACGGTGAAGCGGCGGTATCGTAGTAAACATCCTCTAATGCATCCCGGACTTCCGGCATCAGGGTATAAAAAGGCAGACCGCCGCCCCAGTGAGCGCAAACTACCGGCAGCCCTTTTAAGTTAGTGATGAACTTATACAATACTTCCGGGGTAGCCGCCCCTTTGCCGGGATAAAGATGACCCACCGGCTCCGAGGCATGAGTCAGGGTAATCAGCTTGTGCTTTCGTAAAAGGTCGGTGAAAGGCTTGATGGCATTTTTCCTGCTGTAGTCCAGGGACTGCGTGTCCGGCCGAAGCTCGCCTACCCCCTTTACGCCCCCGCGCACGCACCTCTCGATTTCCCGCAAGGCTGCATCATCTATATATGAATTCACCGCGCAAAAGCCGATTAAACGTTTGGGGTAGCGGGCAACCGACTCCAGAATATAGTCGTTGGTCTCCACGCAAAACTCGTGGGTACTCCAGCTGTAATTGACGATGACGGAAATATCGATCCCATCCCTGTCCATGCTGTTGATGAGATCTTCAGCGGCGGCAATTTTAACCTTTTCGCCGGCGTAAATCTGGGCGAAAGTGGAGTCCTTTTCCACATATCGGCTGCGGTTGTTTTTTATACGCGGTGGCAATACATGCGTGTGGAAATCAATAATCATCTCAAACCACCAACCCGCAGATGCAATAAGGCTGGCTTATTCTTTTTTCTCCGGTGCCTTCTTTTCTCCTCCAGCCTCCGCTGACGGTTTTTCCGCGGCTCCTTCAGCCCTGGCTTCGCCTTCAGCGCCTTCTTCAGCTTCTGCCTCTTCCGCAACCACCGGCTTCTCTTCTTCTGCCACGACGGTGATTTCAGAAACCTTGACCACCATCTGTTCGGGGTCATCCTGGACTTCAATTTCCGGGTCCAGGACGATATCCTTGACATGGAGAGACTGGTCAAGTTCCGCTAACACGCTGATATCAACCTCTATTTGCGGCGGCACCTTTTCCGGCAAACATTCGATACTTAAAACATTAATACCGTGAGAAAGAATACGCCCTTTTGCTTTCATGGCAGGCGATTCACCGACCAGGACGATAGGCACCTCCATGGTCATTTTTTCGCCTTTTCTAACCTGATAAAAATCCACATGCAGTAATTGAAGGCTTATAACATCCCGCTGAATTTCACGCAAAAAGACGTTTTTCGCTTCCTTTTCGCCTTCAACATTAAGACTGATGAGACGGGTCATCCCGGCACTGGACACTATCTTTTTCAACTCGTTGACGTCGCACTGGAGCGCCAGTGATTCCAAACTATGTCCGAAGAGATGCGCCGGTACTATTCCCTGGCGGCGTAAAAACCTGGTCTTTTTCCCGAAGACATCTCTTTTTGCTGCTTTTAGCTTCAATTCCTGCATCTGCGTTCCCCCTTCAACCTTACAATTTAATCATAAACAGCTTAAAAAATCAATTCAGTGGATACAAGTCCCGTCACTTTATATTTAATCATCCGCTTTTAAATCAACTTTCACCCCCGTTTGCCAGTTTACCATTTATCTATGGGACAACCTCGAATACTAGTGATATAATCTATTTAAACCCTTGTTCCAGAAAAGCGAATAAAGCGACAGAAACGCTAGGAGCAACAAACTTGTTTAAGAAGATTCTAATAGCCAACCGCGGTGAAATTGCCGTCAGGATAATAAGGACCTGCCGCGAAATTGGCATTGGTACTGTTGCCGTATATTCCGAGGCTGATATCGACTCTCTCCATGTTAAGCTCGCGGACGAAGCCTATACAATCGGACCAGCTGAAACAGAGCATTCCTACCTGAACGCAGAAAAAATACTGGAAATCGCCCGGCTAAGTAAAGCCGACGCCATCCATCCCGGCTACGGCTTTCTCGCCGAGAATCCCGAATTCGTGGAGATGTGCGAGCAGCGAGGTCTTACTTTTATCGGTCCACCAAGCGAGGCCATGTACAAAGTCAAGCCGAAACATGCCGCTCGGAATCTCATGAAACTCCTCAATATCCCTGTCGTGCCTGGCTATGACCAGGTTCTCCTTAATTCCACCTTTGAGGGGTTCCAGCAGGTGCAGGAAGTTGCTAAAAGCATCGGTTATCCGGTTATCATAAAACCTTCCGGCGGTGGCGGCGGTATAGGCATGACTATTGCCCATAATCAGGAACAACTGGGTAATGCCGTCCGCTCCGTTGAAGGGAGGGGCCGCAAGCTTTTCGGCATTTCCTCCTTCTACATAGAGAAATATCTTACCAATATCAAGCATATCGAGTTCCAGGTATTGGCTGATAAATACGGCAATGTCATCCATCTTGGAGAACGTGACTGTTCCATACAGCGCCGTTTTCAGAAACTGATTGAAGAAGCCCCTTGCCCTATTCTATCGCCGCATCTCCGGATGAAGATGGGCGCTGCCGCCCTGGATATCGCTCTGGCGATGAAATACGTCAATGCGATGACAGTGGAGTTCTTTTATATCCCTAAAACACAGGAGTTCTATTTCAACGAGGTGAACACACGCCTGCAGGTAGAGCACTGCGTTACGGAACTCATCACCGATGTGGATATCGTTAAAGAACAAATCAAAATTGCCGCTGGAGAGCAGCTTTCTTATACTCAGGATGATATCACCCGCCGGGGATGGGCTATCGAATGCCGCATCACCGCCGAGGATGCGGCCCGTAATTTCCTCCCCTCCCCCGGAGAGATTACCGGACTGCACCTGCCTCATGGCCCTGGATTGAGAATAGACGAAGGTATTTATGCCGGCTATACCGTCCCATTTTATTACGACCCTCTGCTGTGCAAGATAATGACCTGGGGCAAAACGAGAAACGAAGCTATATTGCGCATGAAAAGGGCTCTGAGTGAAACAAGGATTGATGGTATAATGACAAATCTGCCTTTTCATTACATCGCACTGGAAGATAAACAGTTCAACAGCGGCCTGTACACCACTGATTTTATTGAAAAACAGCAAATTGTAAAAAAAATCCGCGAACAGGCCAAGAAAGCGAAGA
>Ga0154649_1010_pt1 | contig 17853 bp, 16 predicted proteins | sample Rifle2008BG13ft_FD_116078 | JGI IMG/M metagenome (GOLD analysis project Ga0154649, IMG submission 116078) | Chloroflexi bacterium RBG_13_51_18
AGTCTACAGCGCTCATGGCATCGCTGGAAGGCAGGGTAGGGGAGCCGCGCGCTAAATATATCCATACCTCGGAGCAGGGGCTGTGGGGTAGACCGAGCAACCTGAATAACGTGGAAACGTGGGCTAACGTGCCGCTCATTATCAATAAAGGCGCCGACTGGTATTCCAAAATCGGCACGCAAAACAGCAAGGGTACCAAGATTTTCGCGCTGGTAGGTAATATTACCAACACGGGACTGGTGGAAGTGCCGATGGGCACCACCTTGAGAGAAATCGTCTTCGATATCGGCGGGGGCATCCCCAAGGGACGCAAGTTCAAAGCCGTGCAGACGGGCGGGCCCAGCGGCGGTATGATTCCGGAAAACCTGCTCGACCTGCCGGTGGACTTCGACGAGCTGACCAGAGCCGGCTCGATGATGGGTTCCGGCGGCATGATTGTCATGGACGAGAAGACCTGCATGGTGGACATGGCAAGGTACTATACCACTTTCCTCGAAGGGGAGTCCTGCGGCAAGTGCCTGCCCTGCAGGGAAGGCCTGCGGCAAATGAAATATATACTCGACGGCATTTCGGAGGGGCGGGGTAAAGAGGGAGACATCCAGCTTCTTGAAGAACTTTGCGCCACGCTGGTCGACGCCTCGCTCTGCCAGCTCGGGCAGTCCGCACCCAATCCGGTGATAAGCTCTATCAAACATTTCAGAGATGAGTATGAAGCCCATATTAAAGAAAAGAAGTGCCCCGCCGGCGTCTGTAAATTTGAGGCGGTAAAAGTAAAATAAGGATAAAAAGAGATGGTAAAATTAACGATAAACGGTAGAAAAATTACAGCAGAAGCAGGCATCACATTGTTGGATGCCGCTAAGGCAAACAATATATATATACCCACCCTTTGTGCCAATGAATCATTAGCGCCCTATGGCGCCTGCCGTCTTTGCCTGGTGGAAATAAAAACCGCCAAAGGACGGGAAAGACTTGTTACCTCATGTATCTATCTTGTTGAAGAAGGTCTAACGGTTCAGACAAACACGGAGAGGATACAAAAAATACGCCGTATGCTGCTGGAATTACTCCTGGCGAGATGTCCTGATTCTGAAGAAATACAGGAGCTCGCGAAAAAGCTTGGAGTTGCAAAAACACGCTTCGTTAAGCAGTCCGGAAACAATAAGTGTATTCTCTGCGCTAACTGCGCGCGTACCTGTGAAGAGGTTGTCGGCGTGGCCGCTATAAGCTTATCTAAACGCGGCGTTGACCGGGAGCTCACGACTCCCTTCGGCGAAGATTTTTCCGAGGTCTGCATCGGGTGTGGCTCCTGCTCATATAGTTGCCCCACCGGCGCCATAACTATGACCGATAAAAAAGACACAAGAGTAATCAACTGGCCGCACAATACCATGGAATTTAAGCTTAGGAAATGCCCCAAATGCGGACAGTACTGGGCTCCCGAAAAACAGATTGAATACATCGCAAAAATATCAGGGACTCCGTTAACCGACTATGATACTTGCTCTGACTGCCGGGATTAATTTCTATCGATACACCGGTCAACTTGAGAGGGGTGAAAAACCCCTCTTTTTTTATTGCGTATAACCATTCTCTAGGCTATACTTTAACGGACGGGGTGTAGCGCAGTTGGTTTAGCGCGCAGCGTTTGGGACGCTGAGGTCGGAGGTTCAAATCCTCTCACCCCGACCATTAGAATGCGAGGCTTAATGTAATATGGATGAAAAAAATAATTACCGGCCTATGGAACGTAATATTGCGATGGAACTGGTGCGCGTTACAGAAGCCGCCGCTATGGCTGCGGCGCAGCATCTTGGTAAAGGGGATAAGGAACTGGTGGATGGGGCGGCCGTACATGCCATGCGCAACGTCCTCGGGTTTGTCCGTATGGATGGTATTGTTGTTATCGGTGAAGGGGAAAAAGATGAAGCGCCCATGCTTTATATCGGTGAGAAAATCGGTGATGGTTCGGACCCTAAAGTGGATATCGCGGTCGATCCTGTAGACGGTACTACCCTGACCGCTCGCGGGCTGTCCGGGGCGATTGCCGTAGTAGCGCTTTCTGCCCGCGGCACCATGCATTGCCCCCGCAACCTCGTATACATGAACAAAATCGTTACCAGTTCTGAGGCCAAACACGTTCTCGATATAGACGCTCCGGTATCTGAAAACATCAGGAGAGTAGCCGCCGCTAAAGGTAAAAAAATATCCGAGATTACCGTAGTCGTGCTTGACCGGCCGCGCCATGATAAACTTTTAAAAGACATCCGCCACGCCGGCGCGAGGGTGAAACTCATCTCCGACGGTGATATAGCAGCATCTATCGAGGCTGCGCTGCCGGATACGGATGTGGATATGCTCATGGGGATCGGCGGCACGACGGAGGGCGTCCTTTCCGCCGCCGCCATACGCTGTATCGATGGCTGTATCCAGTGTAAAGGCTGGCCGCGCGACGAGAAGGAAAAGCAGGCCGCCATTGAGAGGGGTGACGACCTCAAGAAAGTTTATTGCACAGAAGACCTTATCAGCAGCGATGATGTCTTCTTTGCCGCAACCGGCGTTTCTACCGGCAACCTGCTGAAAGGCGTACGCTATTTCAGCGGGGGAGCTACTACCCAATCTATCGCGATGCGCGGCCGTTCCGGCACTTTACGCTGGGTAGACGCACGCCATAATTTTAGCAAGCTGGCAAAGCTGGATGATACCAGTTATGTAAAAGATCGCAAGTGGTCACAAAGCTCCAAGTAAGCGCAAAGCTTGTGTATGGCGTTATTACATAATGCGACGGAGTATTAAATATAACGGCGGAGTTATATACTCCGCAGCAGCATTCCCAGGCCCTTGAAATTCATGCGTATTTCCGCCAGGGAAGCGCAGCGCCGCAGTCTCTGCCAGATATAACCGGGGCGCAGGTAAAATTCGCGGTAGGCTCGGCGTGTCCATATCTGAAGGTCCTCACGTTTTACCGTATCACTCTCAAAAACAGGTGTAGCCGGGTTATCGGTACCGGCATAAACGAACTTTTCCCAGGCAATATTTTCTTTTTTGTCAAGCATGTAAATATCATACAACTCGGTGCCGGGGAAAGGGGTGGTGACGGAAAACTGGGCGAAATCTACCTTGAGTCTCTTCGCATACTCGATTGTTTGACGGATGGTCCCCGGGGTCTCACCGGGAGAACCGAGCATGAAATACCCGACAACCTGCAGGCCCACCTTTCGGCTGTCACTGACCGCTGTTTCAACCTGTTCTAATGTAATATCTTTCTGGAGTATCTTTAATATATCCGGCGAAGCAGATTCGATACCGTAAGCAACAGAATAACAGCCGGCCTGCTTCATGTGTTCCAGTAACTCTTTATCTACCAGATTTACCCGTGTCTCGCAAGTCCAAGCTATTTTAAGCTTTTGTTCGATAATTTTGTCGGCGATGGCATGGACGCGTTTTTTATCCAGCGTAAACGAATCGTCATAAAAAGCTATCTCTTTGATGCCGAATTTCTGCTGTAAATACCTCATTTCCTCAACAACACGCCCGGGACTCTGCGCCCGGAACCGACTGCCGAAGACGGGCTTGGAGCAATACGCACATCTATACGGGCAGCCGCGGCTGGTCACGATAGCCCCAAAGGGCATCGACCTGCCATGAGGGGGATGAGGCCGGTACTTCTTCCATGGCAGCAGGTGATAAGCAGGGTAGGGGAGCGAATCCATATCTGCATTCTTTCTCCTGTCTGCAGTATGGACTATCTTTCCTTCGACCGTATAACTGATACCGGCAACGCCGTCCATGGGTAGACCGTTTTCTATTGCCCGCAATAAGTCGATAACAGTTTCATCACCCTCTCCACGGACAACAACATCCACATCAGAAGATGATGCCAGCGTTTCTTCAGGCAGAAGTGTAACATGGGAACCGCCGATAATTATCTTGATAGCAGGTCTATCCCGCTTGAGGTAGCGCGCAATGCTTAACGCCGTCCCTATCGTCGGGGTCATCGCGGTAATACCCACAATATCCGCATCGGGGACAGCTTTACCAACATCTTCCGGCATTATCCCCAGGGCATTAGCATCCAGCAGACTGACGGTATATCCCTCTTTTTCCAATATAGCGGCTATTAAAGCCAGGCCTATTGGCGGCTGGGGATAACGGGTGGACTGCGGGGGATTTATCAACGTTATCTTAAGCATGTTTTATACCCGGTATTACCTCGTTAGGCATAATAAAGTCGATGTAGGTAAAAATGATAAAACTTACTGCTTGTCTCTGGATAAAGCGCGGAGTATCAGACCGGTAAAGATGCTAAACATCCCTATGACTATAAATACAACCGCTACTAACGTGTTTCCCGTAGGCAATACTCTATATTCAGAATATAAGTTCAGCACTCTTATGCCAAAAATTAGGCCGATTATCAACATAATAAGGCCGCCCAGCCCGAAGAAAAACAAAGGACGTCTTTCTGATATCCAGACGAGTATCCTGGTAAATACGCCTAAACCATGCTTCACCGGATGCAGGGTAGAGCTGTCTTTACTGTAAGTTACTGATACGGGCACCTGAATAACTTTGAGGTTCTTCCTGGAAGCTTCCGCCACAGTCTCGGCGGAAACGGCCATGCCGGTCTCCTTTAGTTTGAGTTCCTGTACGGCTTTCCGGGAAAAAGCCCTGAAACCGCATTCCGAATCGGTGAGTTTGTCTCCTGAAAGCATCTTAACGGAACGCAGAATAAGACGCTGACCGAGACGACGGTATAAAGGTATCTTTTTATCTTGTTCGTGGCGTGAACCGATAACACAGTCGTAGCCTTCAAGGACAGGTTTGATTAGACTGGGTATTTCTTTCGGACTATGCTGGGCATCGGCATCGAGAATGACCAGAACATCGGGGTCGGACTTTTTAGCTTCAGTGAGAATTCTCTGGATAGCCGCTCCGTAACCCTTGTTTTTATCATGCTTGATGACCCTGGCGCCGGCCAGTTGAGCTATTTCAGCGGTGGCATCGGTGCTGCCGTCATCGACCACAATTACCTCGTCAACGTACTTACGCGTCTGCAGTACCAGCGTGCCGATATACTTCTCCTCGTTGAAGGCCGGCATGCCGGCTATGATCTTAGGCATTGTCTAATTATAACCTTGGCAGGATAGGGGAAGCAAGAGAAGTTATTGGTGAATGGTGTAGGTGTAAAAATGGAAGCTATACTGTTGTATCTATTTATCGGTCGTTGTAAAAATCCTAACCTGCTTGGTATCGTCTATACGTGTCAGACCTTCCCCATATATTTTTCCACGTACGACATTAGTCTCAATCCTCATTCAGCAGCGTCTTTATCAACGCATCGATTGCCTGGTCGCTGCAGTTTCCATCCAGTTGTTTACACCCGTTACACGGGGGTCTCTGCAATTCCTCGTGTGTATTCCATAATGCCCGTCCGGCCCCTCCAAAACATCGTAAGGGAAAAACCTTGACATTTAATTGCCTGGCCGCAGAATATTCCTCCTTGGTTCCATCATTTCCCCCTAAAATCAGCAACCATTCCTGGGGTTCCAGGTACCACTTGCGGAATTCAAGGAGCTGGGATTCCCATATCTCCTTAAATCTATCATCAACGTCTAATTCTCTTAAGTCTCTATCTATAGGATAAATGCCGCCGATTTTATAGCGGTCGGTCGGCTGTTGGTTTTTCGTTATCCAGGCTATCGCCTCCGTAGTAACCACATTGCCGACGCTTTTCACCTGCGGGCAGGAACTGATACTGAATCCATGCTCCAGTAATCGCCTGGTTAATCTCGGCAAGAAAATTTTAGCTTTTTCCTGAAATTCGGATTCGGTCATTATGGTCTCTTTTTTACTTATTCCCTTTTTTTCTATATATACAGGAACATTTCCGGCAATAAAAACATCTCTTGTCTTGGCTAATTTAATAATTTCATTAGTTTCATCACATCTTAATAGATGTGTAGTCCTGACTTTTATACTGTCCCTCATTCTTTCGTTATTCGACGGATTCTCTTGCAGATTGACTACATTGGTAAATAAGTCAATCAAATCATCCGTGTCAAACAACTTAAAAGCCTGAACCTGTTTACCGGGAGTAGACGCTTCGTCGACCGATACTTCCGCTACCATTGCCGGATACTTGGGCAGACCAAAAGCATCGGCTACACCTAACTCATAGACTACCCACGGTTTTCTTATCGAATTTCTCGTATATATCGGGATAATACACGTGCTGTTTTTCATCCCATTAATGACTTGTTTTATCCACTCATCGCCGGCTTTTTCCTTTAGTGTAATGGGAGCATAAAAAACATGATGTCCCATTTTTTCAAATAGTGTTTCGATATTCTTAACAATGGCTACATCTTCACTGGCGTGGCTTATAAATGCCGTGTACTGTCTATCCGTTGGCTGTTCCATTTTCGTTTGTTTTTTCATTTTAGTGCCCCTATACCAGGCCCCCCGATACAGTTATCAGTAACAACCCAATATGTTATTCAAGTATGGTTGATTATATACCTAAACAATAGCATTATCAATGCGGCCTGCGCTTATATCTGTCTCTATCCTAAATCCCCCCTTTGACATCCCGTCCTTTTCCCGCTAAAATAAAGACTGCAAAGCGCGGGAGTAACTCAGTTGGTAGAGTTCCTGCCCTCCAAGCAGGCTGTCGCGGGTTCGAACCCCGTCTCCCGCTCCATTTTTTCAACTACCCCTTATTGACTACCTTCATTTGCACAAACCATTCGCTCGTGGCAAAATAGGGCAGACATTTTAAGGAGGACGCTGATGAAACCGCCATATGAACTAAAAATCGATGCCTACGCCCATATCATCCCTCCCAAATACCGGGAAGCCTTTTATAAAGTGGCCCCTAAAATCCACGACCAGCAGATAATGGCCTGCCCGCCGCTTTATGACCTCGACCGCAGGTTCAGGATAATGGACAAATACGAGCCTATCCGGCAGGTGCTGAACCTGGGGCGGGTGCCCGTAGAGCACGTAGCCGGCCCGGCTAAAGCCGCCGACCTTGCCCAACGCGCCAACGATGAAATGGCCGAGCTGGTAATTAAATACCCGGATAGATTCGTGGGTGCACTGGCTACACTGGCGATGAATAATATGGACGCCGCCCTGAAGGAAGCTGATAGGTGCATTAAAGACTTGAAGTTCAAGGGTGTTTACCTGCATACGCCGGTCGATGAAAGACCGCTGGACGCTCCGGAATTTTTACCCCTCTACGAAAAGATGGCGGAATACGACCTGCCAATCGTCATTCACCCCATGAGAAGAGCCGACCACCCGGACTATCTCAAGGAAAAGACTTCCAGGTATAACATGTTCAGCCTCTTCGGGTGGCCTTATGATACCACGTCAGCCATGGCCCGCCTGGTCTTTAGCGGCATTATGGAAAAATTCCCCAACCTCAAGATCCTCACCCACCACCTCGGCGGGATGGTGCCGTTCTATGCCGAACGAATAAGGCAATTCACCCAGGTAATGCGGTCGGGGGAAGAAGGGCTGGGGCTGAAAAAAGACGCTATCGATTATTTCCGCATGTTCTACGCCGATACCGCCACCTACGGCAATCCCACTGCTTTAATGTGCGGGGTCACCTTTTTCGGTGCCGACCATGTTGTATTCGGCGTTGATTTTCCGCTGGGGGATACGGAGTTTGGAGACAGGAATTACCGGCAAACGATTAATGCCATCGCGGAAATGGATATCACTGAAGCGGACAGGAAAAAAATATACGAGGATAATGCACGTAATCTTATGCGCTTGCCGATATAGGACGTATCCGGATATCAGCCTATCCGGGCGCTTCTACAGTGATGGTGGTTCCCTGACTGGGCCCCGACTCTACCGATATCGTTCCGCCAATGAGCTGGGCGCGCTCCTGCATGCCCACCAGGCCGAGTTTGCCCTGCTTGGCCAGCTCGCCTACCTTGCCGGCGATGACAAAGCCGCGGCCGTTATCATGTATGGTGATTTTCGTCCTGTCCATGGTGAACTCTAAGGTGATTTCAGCGCTCGTAGCGCCGGAATGTCGCCAGATATTGCGTAAAGCTTCCTGGATAATACGGAACAGTGCTATGGCCACTTCCTCCGGCAGGCGGTGCTCCTCACCGACGATGTCAACCTTCGTGGCAATTTTAGAATGATTGGTAACCTCCGACGCTAGCCACTGCACCGCTGGCAGCAGGCCCAGGCGGTCGATAGCCGCCGGACGCAGGTCCTGACTCAAGCGGCGCACTCCCTGGAGGATGCTATCGGTCTGTTGCCATAATTCTTCCAGATGTCGTTTCGTTTCTTCAGACAAGCCATCGTTCAAAGCCATGGCATCAAGCTGCCGGGAAAGCACTACCAGCGCCTGGATAGTCTCATCATGGAGTTCATGGGAAATACGTTTTCTTTCCTCTTCCTGGGCCATGGTGGCCTGCTTAAGGTAGAAGCGCAGGTTCTCATTCATCACTTTCTGTTCGGTAATATCACGGGCGATATGTTGAAAACCAACCGGCTTGCCTTTATCCAGGACCACGCTCGTGGCCAGTTGAATATAGGCAACGCTGCCATCACTACGCAGCACACGTTGCTCGTAGGGCTGTTCTACCGGCTCGTTATTCAATAGCCTGCTCCTTATACGATTGGCTAGAGCCAGGCTTTCTTCGGATAAAAAGTCCTTGACATTCTTCCTGTACAGGTCTTCACGTCGGCAGTCTATCATTTTCGCCGTGGCTTTATTGGCGGAAAGAAAATTCCCTTCTAAATCATGTATCCAGATGCCGTCGATGGCCTGTTCAAACAGACTGCGGTACCTTTCTTCAGATACTTTTAAGTCCTGCTGTATCTCCTCGAAACGGGTGCGGTATTGCCTTTCACGGCGCATCGATACGAACAACAATGTAATCACATTACCGATTATAATAACAGCCCCGATCTCAAAAGCCGCCTGCAGGGGCGGGTTGGAAAAGATGACAACGTGCGGCACCATGCAGGCGACAGCAACCATGGAAAAAAATAAAGACCCCCGCCAGCCGAATATATACCCGGCCCAGATAATAGGCGCTAAATAAAGGATCCTCTCGAAAGTATGGCGGGTTATATGTAGGTCGGTTATAAGCTGTGAGAGAAAGGCCGGATGCTGCAGACCGCTGTTATAGTGGGGAATGGTGATGAGAGCCATTAACGCCAGAATAATCCAGAAACCGGGTCTGCGCAGCACGGGGGAAATCCTGTCGATTAATGAATGGTAGGCCAAAGTCATACCTCGAACTACGTGAGGAACGTGTTTTTCAGGGGATATCCTCTAACGTTACCCAGCCTTCTTTCAAAGCCCGCACGACTGCTTCCGTCCGGGAACTCACCTGGAGCTTATTAAAGATATGGCCGAGATGCGCCTGGACCGTGCGCAGACTCAGGCAAAGCTCATCGGCGATCTCCTGGTTGCTTAAACCGCGGGTCGCCAATTTCAAGACCTCTATCTCCCGGTCGCTTAACATTTCAGCCGATTTTTGTCCCGGCGCCTTGCCACTCGGGGGCACAAAACGGTTGAGCACCTTCCTCGCGATAGCGGGATGCAATACCGACTCCCCGGCATACACCTGGCGGACGGCATCAATCAGCTCACGCCCGCGAACGCTTTTCAACAGGTAACCGGCGGCGCCGGCTTCCAGCAGGCTGAATATAAACTGGTCGTCGTCGTAAGCGGAAAGTATCAACACCGCTATGGTAGGGTAGAGGGACTTTATCTGCCTGGTGGCTTCAATTCCGTCGACATTGGGCATAGCGATGTCGATAATGGCAACATCCGGCTTGGAACTGCCGGCCAGCTTAATCGCTTCAGCGCCATCGGCAGCCTCGGCAACCACATCCATATCGGCCTCATGCTCCAGTATCTGGCGGGTGCCGTCCCTGACAACGGCGTGGTCGTCGGCAATTAATATCTTTATTTTTCCCATTTTACACTCTTACTAATTCTATCACACAACCTGCCGATAATACACTCGATATACGCCGGTACCTTACTCAATACAAATACGTATTTATACCTATAAGCACAGGCATTAATTAAGCATGAAAGCCGAAGCTGGACTATACTGTTTTTTGTTAAGCTGAATATAGGGATATAAGAAATACATCACTTGACATAATGCTATGGGGAACCGGTAGCGATATTTCATGTCAAGACTAGACAGGAGAAACAGACCAGATGGAATGGCAGATTATCATAGCTATACTTATAGCAATACCCATTATTTTATTTCCGGTTGCTTTAATATGGTATTTAAATGTAGGCGGCATTGTAACCGCTGTTAAAGAAGCCAGGGCGCGCCGGGCCGGCCGTGATAAGGAATTAAAAACAACACTAACCATAAGATAACCTTCAAAGTCCAATATTTAATATCAAGTAGCGAAACAAAAGAGGGCGAAACAGTAGTGTAAATCTACCCGTTGCCCTCTCTTTATATACTGATTATTCTAGAAATCTACCAGGGGCTTTCCTTATTTTTCAACGTATGAATAAGGTCGTCGATAGAAATAGCCGTTAGAGTGAGAGTCTGGGTGGTGCCCTTGGCGCTCAAGCGTATAGCCAGCTTTGCGATAGATTCATTATTCGGGGCTTCGAGGATATTCACGAAATCGTACTGCCCCAGCAGCGCATACTGGGTAAGTATTTTCACCCCCATGAACTCGACTTCCTTGTTGATTTCCTTGAGTATTTCCGGGTCTTCCTGGAGCGCTTTCCTGCCCGCATCGGTAAGGGTTGTCAGCATAAGATAAACAGACATATCGGCCTCCTTCCGTCATGGTATCCGGCTCTAATTATGAAGGCAACGATACCCCGTTTGTCAACTTGATGATAATTTCTGCTCGTATTAACTTGTGATATAATGTAGCGAAATCATATACGGAAGGGGAGAGGAGCCATGCCAGACCGTCAAAAAGCGTCTCACGACAACGTGGAAGAATTAAGAGCAAAAGAAAGCGGCGAGCCAATTGCCTCGTTTTTAAAGATGAAATTAACCGAGCTTACACCGGGCTACTCCAGGGTGACAATGAAGCTGCTGCCGGAGCATTTGAATTTTAACGGGATGGTGTTCGGAGGCATTGTTATGGCGATTGCCGACCAGGCATTTGCCTACGGCACGAACTCCCTGGTAACCCCCAGCATCGCCACGCAGTTCAATATTCACCTGATATCCGGGGCCGGTGTCGGGGATGAACTGACCGCCGAATGCCGCGTCGTCAAGAGCGGGCGGCGTATCGGCGTATCTGAAATGACGGTAACCGACCAGAATGGGAAGCTCATCGCTAAAGCCACCGGGACGACGGTGGTGACGGGATAAGGTTGTCCTATTCTATCCAGCTTCATTTTGCATTGACAGATTCAATCTTCATATGCTAAGCTGAACCATCGTTTGTCAATCTTTAATATATGAGAAAAACATTCGTCTGCATTGGACTGGAGAAGCCGAAATTCGTCTTTACCGGGCGCACAAGAGGTGCGCGAGGGAGGTTTAACGGTTCACTGTAATAGAGTGTTTTTGCACGGCGATTATCGATTACTGATTACCTCCCAGGGCGGGAGGTAATTTAGTTTATAATCGATTTGTTCCGTAACAACAAATATGGAAAAAAGAGAGACTATTCCCCAGATTATAAAAAGCAACTGCGCTAAATGGGGCGCCAGGACAGCTATGTCCATGAAGATGCTCGGCATCTGGCATAGATACAGCTGGCAGGACTACTATAACAACGTCAAATACTTCTCGCTGGGGATGATAAGCCTGGGGCTAAAGCGCGATGACGTAGCCTGTATTATCGGCGACAATGAGCCGCAGTGGTTCTGGGCGGAGTTCGCCGTACAGGCGGCGGGAGGCATAGCTACGGGGATTTATGTGGACTCCGTGCCGGCGGAAGTGAAATACACCGCCGAACACTCCGATGCCAGGTTCGCTATCGTTAACGACCAGGAGCAGACGGATAAATTCCTGGAAATCAAGCAGGATTTGCCTCTACTAAACAAAGTAATCTACTGGGACCCCAAGGGACTGCGGAATTATGAAGACCCCATGCTCATCAGTTTCAACGAGGTCATAGAGATGGGCCAAGAATATGAAAAGGCTCATCCCGGCCTCTTTGAGGAGAATGTAGATTCGGGCAAAGGCGATGATATAGCTTTTATCTACTATACTTCAGGCACGACCGGCCTGCCCAAGGGGGCGGTGCTTACCCACCGCGCCCTGATTACGACCGCCCAGGGATTCGTCGACCGGTATCCCCTTGACGAAAGCGATAATCTTATTTCCAACTTCCCGGCGGCCTGGGTAGGGGACAGCTTCTTCGCTACTATTCCGCATTTACTGACGGGGGCCATACTTAATTTCCCCGAAGAACCGGAAACCATCGCGGAAGACACGCGGGAAATAGGGCCCAACTTTGTTATCTACGGCCCGCGGCAGTGGGAGGGACTGGTCAGCGAAATACAGGTCAAAATGCTGGATGCCCACCCGCTAAAGCGTCTGACTTATAAACTGTTCCTGCCGGTTGGGCATAAGATAGCCGACATGAAATTCGAGGGGAAAACGCCTAATCTGTTTTGGCGCGCCCTGCATTATATCGCCTACCTGGCGCTTTTCCGGCCGCTCAAGGACAGGCTCGGACTTAGCAAGGTGAGGTTCGCCGTGACGGGAAGCTCCGTCTTAAGCCTGGATACCTTCAGGCTTATCCACGCTATCGGCATCGAATTAAGACAGTGCTACGCCAGCACTGAAGCCGGGCTGATATCCTCCCACGGCAGGGGTGAAATCAAGTTCGAAAGCGTCGGGAGGCCGGCTCTCGGTACCTCTGTAAGAATTACGAAGGAAGGGGAACTATTGGTCAGTTCCGACTGCATGTTCACCGGCTACCATAAAAACCAGGAAAAGACGGCGACTACCCTGATAGACGGGTGGTGCCATACCGGGGATGCCGTCAACCTTAGCGAGCAGGGGCACATTATCTTCATGGACAGGCTGGAACACATGGGCATCCTTAAATCCGGCGCTAAATACGCCCCCCAGTACATCGAGGGGAGGCTAAGGTTCAGTCCCTACATCAAGGACGCCATGGTTATCGGCGGGAAGGATAAAGACTACGTTTCCGCCATCGTCAACATCGATTTCGCCATGGTGGGAAAATGGGCGGAACGAAACCGCATCCCGTATACCACGTTCGTTGACCTTTCTCAAAAGAAAGAGGTGGCCGAGCTGGTGCTGCAGGACCTGCAAAGGGTAAACAGCTACCTGCCGGAACAATCGCACGTGCAGAAGTTCGTGCTGCTGCACAAGGAATTCGACCCCGATGAAGCTGAATTGACGCGTACGAGGAAACTAAGAAGAGAATACATGGAGCAGCGCTATAAAGACCTGATTGACGCTTTATACAACAACATGGATAAAGTAGATGTCCAGGCGCAGGTGACCTACAGAGATGGACGCAAGGGAGTGGTAAAGACAAGTATCAAGGTCAGGAGTTTATAGGAAATGGATTTCAATTGGGGAGAATTTCTCCAGTTCACCATCACCGGTCTCTCGGTAGGTATGGTATACGCGCTTATCGCCCTCGGCTTTGCGCTTATCTGGAAAGCCAGCAGTGTAGCTAATCTGGCACTCGGTCAGATTGTCCTTATTTCCTCATGGTTCACGTATTCAATGCTGGCGCAGGCCGGACTTCCGGCTTATATCGGGCTCCCAATCGTTGCTATTTTTGCACTGTTCCTTGGATGGGTCATAGAGCGCTTCGCTCTCCGGCCTCTTATCGCCCAGCCTATTCTTTCGCTGATTGCGGTGACCCTTGGAATCGGGTACTTCCTTGAAGGTCTGATTACCTTTATCTGGCCTCTCAGTACCGCTGCATTGCCTGACCTTTTCCCCAAGGAAGTTATCCATATTGGATCAGCGGTTATATCTCAAGAATATGTCTGGGTTATTGGAATCTGCCTGCTTGTCTTCCTGGCCTTGACAATGTTTTTCCGCTATCACCGCATGGGTATCGCCATGCGTGCCACCGCAGACGACCAGATGGCCGTCCAGGCCTGCGGCATACCCGTAACGCGGGTCTTTTCAACTTCGTGGATGTTCGCCTGTGTTGTTGCCGCTATCGGCGGAGTGTTGATATCCAGTATCGGCAGTATCTCCCACGGGCTTGTAGAGACCGGCCTAAAGGCATTTTCCGTGGTGATTCTCGGTGGTCTGGACTCATTCATTGGAGCTATCGTCGCCGGGCCTATAATAGGTCTGGCGGAAACGTATGGCGGCGGGTATTTAACGGAACATCTTTGGGCAGGCGTCCGGGATGTAATTCCATTTGTTATCATTATCATCGTCATGGTCATTAAGCCTTACGGGCTGTTCGGAGAGGAGCGTATAGAGAGGATATAGCGTGAGTTTACCCTGCGGAATACGAAATTATAACTACGCGCAAGATATGGCCATCCTGCGCACCAGGACACACTGGGGGCTGCTGATTGCTATTCTGGTGATATTATTTACCACGCCATTGTACCTGGGCAATTACTGGCTGGGAGTATTCAATTTCATCGGCATTACCCTCATCGCCGCAACGGGTCTTAATATACTTACAGGTTATTGCGGGCAGCTCTCCATCGGGCATGCCGGTTTCATCGCCGTGGGGGCATACACATCAGCAATTCTGACCACAAGGTTTGAGATGCCGTTCCTCGTCGGTCTGCTCTGTGCAGGCCTCATGGCCGGAATTATCGGCATCATCTTCGGCCTGCCTTCAATCAGGGTAAAAGGATTTTATCTTGCCATCACGACCATTGCCGCCCAGTTTATCATTATGTGGGTAATCAACCAGTGGGGTTGGACAGGAGGACAACTTGGCATGACCGTTCCGTTTGCCTCAATCGGAGGTTATGTCTTCCGGAGCGGCCCGAGCCAGTTTTACCTCATTATCGGCATCACTGTATTATGCGTATTTTTTGCCAAGAACCTGGTACGCACCAAGGTGGGCAGGGCATTTATTGCTATCCGTGACAATGACCTTGCCGCAGAGGTCATGGGTGTCAACTTGACCTATTATAAACTCCTGGCTTTCTTCATCGGCTGTTTCTTTGCCGGAATTGCCGGTAGTCTTTTCGCGCATTGGAATATCACTCTAACACCGGAACAATTCAGCTTCACTGATTCGATACTTTATGTAGGGATTATCATCATAGGCGGGCTGGGGACCAGTGTAGGACCGATATTCGGTGTCTTATTCATCCGTCTGTTAAAGGAAATCTTAACGATAAACGTGGTACCGTTCCTTGAGGACAAACTCACGATGTTTCCGTCAGGGTTTGCCAGCGGTGTTACGCCAATGATGTTTGGTCTGGTTATCGTCCTGTTCCTGATACTTGAACCCAGGGGTCTGGCACATCGCTGGAACTTGTTTAAAGCATCATATCGTTTATGGCCATTTTCGTATTGACGAGTAAAGGGGGTACAGGTTGATGTAGGTTTTTAGGCTACGGATATCAAAATGATAATTTAATCAAGGAGGAGGAAAAGCATGAAAATCAAAAAACTTCTTATCAGTTCTATCGTCTGCATCGTGCTTATCATAACTACTCTACCTCTTATGACAGCGTGCGGCGGCGGTGCTGATAAAGAAGGAAAAACAATCAAACTCGGGATTACGACACCTTCAACCGGAAAAGCCGCTGAAAAGGGAAGGCCGATGGAGCACGGTCAGAAAGATGCCATTGCCTACGTTAACGCCGAACTTGGTGGTGTTGAAGGCTACAAGATCGAGATAGTCTGGCGTGACAACGGTTATGACGCCGCACAAATGTCTAACATTGTCAGGAATTTCATGGATGAGGGTTGTGTCATGTTCTCTACATCATCCTCTGCCATGATGACGGCCGCCATGGGGCTGGCTAATCAGTACGGTTTCCCCGGTCTGGCGGCATTCTCGTCGCCTAACCTGTACCGCCCGCCGCAGCACATTTACGGCCAATTACCGGACTATGGTGATGATTTCCTGGCTTTTATGAATTATTACCTTGACGAAGTATGGCAAGGCAGTGGCAAACCCAAAGTAGCTATTCATGCATTAAATAACTCCACCGGCAAAGGTGCCATCGACGCAGCGCGGGCTTTTGCTGATGAAATGGGAATCACCATTCTCTGGGATGGCGCTGAAGGCAAAGCCTTCGAGCACAAAGCCGATACCATTTCTGAGATGGAATCCTTGACACGCATCAAGGCACTAAACCCGGACGTTCTCTACATATCGAGCACCCCGGCACCTACAGCACTTATCATCAAGAACGCCAGGGAACTCGGCATGAACGTCGCCATTGCGTCTGGACACGCTGGTTTTACCTCCAAACTTTTTGAACTAGCCGGGGCGGATTCCGAGGGTGTCTATGGTGTCTTCCCGACCGTAAGCTGGGGTGATGATGTACCTGGTATGGATAAATTAATGGAGTACTGTGGCGCTAACCATCCTGAAGATGCCGGCAACGGCGATTACATCACCGGCTGGGCCCAGAGTCTTATAATGATAAAGATTGTGGAAACTGCCATCAAGAATGCCGGTTATGATGCGCTGGCCGCTGGTGACGCAAACGCCTGGGCTGTTATCGAAAATGAGGGTATAAAGAAACTCGTAAATTACCTCGTTGAAGGCCTGCATGGACCTGTCAGCTATTCTGTGGGTGATAATCGACTTTCTAAATCTGTCCGTGTCTTCCAGGTCGTTAACGGCAAGGTCGAAGCTCTGACCGACTGGATTAATGCCCCGGTCGTTAAATATGAAGACTTCGAGTGGTTTGGTCAATAGTAATTGTTTAATATGCTGGGCTCCGCCTGGGCGGAGCCCAGTCTTAAAACAGGCAGAGGATTTTTAAGAAATGCTTAAACTGAATAATATCGAGGTTACCTATCTCAATGTTATCAGGGTGCTCCATGGCGTGTCTCTGACCGTGGAGGACGGCGCCATTATTGCGCTACTGGGCGCTAATGGAGCGGGGAAAAGCACCACACTGAAAGCGATATCGGGCCTGCTTCACGTAGAAGAGGGGGAGGTTACCGATGGCAGTATTGAATGGAACGGCGTGAGAATCGAAAAGAAAAACGCCGAACAGATAGGTAAACTTGGCATTATCCAGGCGCTGGAGGGGCGGCATGTCTTCGAGCACCTGACATCCGAGGAGAACCTGATGGTAGGCGCTCATAACCGCAAAGACCGGCATGCTGTTAAGCCCGACCTCGAAATGGTCTACGATTATTTTCCTCGACTCAAGGATCTGCGCCGCAACACGGCGGGATATCTTTCCGGCGGCGAGCAGCAGATGCTGGTCATCGGCCGGGCGATGATGGCCAGGCCGAAACTGATGATGCTCGATGAACCGTCTCTCGGGCTGGCGCCTTTACTCGTCGAAGAAATCTACGATATCATCAAACGGTTTAATTCCGAGCAAAAGACTTCCGTCCTGCTCGTCGAACAGAACGTGCGTATCGCTTTAAACATCGCCCATAACGGCTATGTGATGGAGAACGGTAGGGTAGTGCTGGACGGCAGCGCCGACTTTCTTAAAAACAACGAGGACGTTAAAGAGTTTTACATGGGGCTTTCCACGTTGGGCACCAAGAAAAGCTACCGCGAGGTCAAGCACTACAAGAGGAGAAAGAGATGGCTGTAAGTTCAAGCGGAGGCGAATTTTACGATAAACTGGAAACGATGTCCCCGGCAGACCGCCTGAAATACCTCGATAAAAAGCTCGGCGAACAGATTGCCTACTCCTATAAACACTCTCCTGCCGTGAAAACCATATTCGATAAAGCAGGTATA
>Ga0154649_1049_pt2 | contig 17429 bp, 22 predicted proteins | sample Rifle2008BG13ft_FD_116078 | JGI IMG/M metagenome (GOLD analysis project Ga0154649, IMG submission 116078) | Chloroflexi bacterium RBG_13_51_18
CCGAAAGCGGATATTGATTACCGTGGGCATCCTGGTAGCGTTCCGTTTTATATCTCATGTGCCTCTGCCGGGTCTGAATACTGAAGCGCTGAAAAATCTTTTTGAAAATAATGCCCTGCTGGGTATGCTGGACCTTTTCAGCGGCGGCGCCATGAAACAGTTCAGTGTAGCTTCGATGGGCGTTTATCCGTATATTACCGCTTCAATCATTATGATTCTGCTGGTGCCGGTTATTCCCAAGCTCCAGGCCCTTTCACAGGAAGGGGAAGCCGGCAAGAACAAGATTAATATGATTACGCACTGGTTAACAGTACCGCTGGCCGGACTTTCAGGTTACGGGCAACTTGTCATTTTACAGCGGGGAGACAATCCCGCTGTCAACGCAAGTGACCCTATGCTCACTATCACTATCGTTGTATCGCTTATCGCCGGCACGATGTTCCTGGTTTGGCTGGGCGAGCTTATTACCGAATACGGAATCGGCAACGGCATCTCTATTATTATCTTCGGCGGCATCGTCGCCGGATATCCCAACTTGATTCAAGAAGGCTTCCTGGCCAAGGGCAATCCCCTGGGACTGGTCGTTTATATCGCCATCGTTCTCGTGACGGTCATCCTGATTGTCATCTTTACCGAGGCGCACCGCCGTGTACCGGTGCAGTATGCCCGCAGCGTTTTCCGCGGCGGACGCATGTACCGGCAATCAGGGACGACACATATCCCGCTGCGTGTGAATTCCGCGGGCATGATACCGCTGATTTTCGCGATGTCGATAATGCTGTTCCCGGGCATCGTGGCGAGTTATTTTGTCCAAGCCGACGCGCCGGGCTTCGCCGATACCATCGTGAGATGGTTCAATCCTAATACAGACCTGCCGGTTGGCGCTTTTTACTGGATTCTCTATTTTATTTTAGCCGTAGCTTTTACATTCTTTTATACCATCATCACATACCAGCAGCAGGACCTGCCCGGCACCCTGCAGAGACAGGGGGGCTTTATCCCGGGTATACGGCCGGGTAAAAATACCGCCAGCTATTTGAGCAGCGTTATCAACCGTATTACCTGGGCGGGGGCACTCTTTTTAGCCTTCGTGGCGATAATGCCATTTTTGGCACGTACGGTTACCAACGTGCAACAAATCCAGCTGTCCAGTCTGGGAATGCTTATCGTGGTGGGAGTGGTGCTGGATACGATGAAGCAACTTGAAGCCCAGCTGGTCATGCGGCGTTATGAAGGCTTTATTAAATAGGAGTAAAGGTGTATATTATTCTGCTGGGAGCCCCTGGGGCGGGCAAAGGGACACAAGCCGTGATGATGGCGGAGAAAAAGAAGCTGGTGCAGGTAGCTTCCGGCGACCTTTTCCGCAAAGCGCTCCAGCAGGAGACGGAGCTTGGTAAAAAAGCCAAGGTCTACATGGAGAAGGGACAGCTGGTCCCTAATGAAATAACGATACAGATGGTACTGGAGAGGCTGACCGAACCGGACTGCAAAGACGGGGCGATACTGGACGGCTTCCCGAGGAACCTGGAGCAGGCGAAGGCACTGGACAAAGTCATGGGGCAGAAATCCAGAGCTATAGATAAAGTGGTTTATATAAAAGTCTCCGAAGGAGAATTATTAAAGAGACTGGGCGGACGCTGGATTTGCCGTAAATGCCAGGCGCCGTATCACGAGGTGGATTCTCCGCCTAAAGTTGCGGGCAAGTGCGACCGCTGCGGCGGCGAATTGTACCAGCGTGCCGATGATAATGTTGTAACGGTAAAAAAGCGGCTGGAAGTGTATTTCAAAGAGACCTCGCCGCTCATTGATTATTACAAGCGGGCGGGGAAATTACTGGAAATCAACGGCGAGGGCAGCGCGGCCGAGGTTAACCAGAGGATTGCAGCCGCCTTACGTTAAAAGAGATGTCAATTAATGAATATCGTCATAAAGTCGGAAAAGGAGATTGAAATCATGCGGCAGTCCGGCCGGATTGTCGCCGAGATATTGAAAATTTTATCCGAACGAATAAAACCGGGTATGAAAACGAAAGAAATGGATATTATAGCCGAGAGGGAACTGAAAAAGCGGGGCGCCGAATCCTCTTTCAAGGGATATCGGGGTTATCCGGCCACTATTTGCGCGTCTGTAAATGACGAGATAGTGCACGGGATACCCGGTGATAAAGAATTAAAAGAGGGTGATATCGTTTCGCTCGACTTCGGTGCGATTTTTCACGGCTTCCACGGCGACGCCGCAGTAACAGTCCCTGTGGGTAAAGTGAGTCCGGAGGCCAAGCGTCTTATCGAGACAACTAAGGGCGCTTTGAAAAGCGGCATAGCCGCAGCCCGAGCCGGAGCGAACCTGGGAGACGTTTCAGCGGCTATCCAGGATTACGCCCGATCCAGAGGCTATTCCCTGGTGCGGGAATACACGGGACACGGGATAGGCAGAAAAATGCACGAGGACCCGCAGATTCCTAATTCCACGGAGCCACCGTACGGGCTGCAGACGGGGACAGGCCCGGTGCTGAAAAAGGGAATGACGCTAGCCCTGGAACCGATGTTGAATATCGGCGACTGGCACACCCGCGTAGCCGAGGACCAGTGGACAGTGCTAACGGCGGACGGCAGCCTTTCAGCGCATTTTGAGCATACGATAGTTATAGATGATACTGAACCGGAGGTGTTGACCGGGGGATGGTATGACTAAAAAAGAAGCCATCGAGGTTGAGGGCACGGTCATCGAGGCGCTTCCCAACGCCATGTTCCGCGTGGAGCTCCCGAATAAGCACGAGGTGCTGGCCCATATTTCAGGGAAGATAAGGATGCATTATATAAGGGTGCTGCCCGGTGATAAAGTACTAATCGAACTCTCGCCTTATGACCTGAAACGTGGTAGAATCACCTATCGGCTCAAATAAGAAAAAGGTAAAAAAATGAAAGTCAAAGCTTCAGTAAAAGTTAGATGTGAAAAATGCAAGGTCGTGAAACGACGCGGGGTTGTGAGAATTATCTGCGAGAATCCCAAGCATAAGCAGAGGCAGGGTTAGCAAGGAGGAAATATGCCACGTGTATCTGGAATAGACATACCGGTCAATAAGCAGGCATGGGTCTCACTGCAGTATATATACGGAATCGGGCCGAATAACAGTTATAAAATACTGGCGCTGGCAGGCATCGCCCCGGAAACCAGGGTAAAAGACCTGACAGAGGCCGAAGTAAATAAACTCAGGGAAATCATCGATAAGCAGTACCATGTCGAAGGCGAGCTAAGAAAAGATATAAACTTCAATATCAAGCGCCTTACCGAAATAGGCAGCTACCGCGGTCAAAGGCACCGTCACGGCTTGCCGGCCAGAGGACAGCGGACACGGACCAATGCCCGCACCAAGCGCGGGCAGCGCAAGACAGTTGCCGGCCGAGGCCAGAAACGCGGCGCGACCAAGAAATAGTCTCGAGTATACGGGAACAAGGAGGACAGGGTGCCACAGAAGAGGAAACCAAAAGCCAGAAAGCGGGAACGTAAAGCAGTCCCTACCGGAAAGGCTTATATACAATCGAGTTTTAATAACACCATAGTAACCCTTACCGACCCGCAGGGTAACGCGCTGGCCTGGGGAAGCTCGGGCACGGCCGGATTCAAGGGTTCGCGTAAGGGCACGCCATACGCCGCCCAGATGGCCGCCCGTGATGCGGCACGCAAGGCAATGGTGCATGGTTTACGGCAGGTCGAAGTACTGGTTAACGGTCCGGGCAGCGGACGGGAGGCGGCAATACGCTCCCTGCAGGGTTCAGGGCTGTATATTACCGGAATTAGGGATGTTACACCCATACCGCACGCCGGCTGCCGACCTCCGAAGCGGAGAAGGGTATAAAAGGGGAATATTATGGCAAGATATACAGAAGCGATATGCCGTTTGTGCAGGCGGAATGGCGAGAAGCTCTTCTTAAAGGGAGCCAGGTGCTTTACGCCGAAATGCGCTATCGATAAACGACCGAAACCACCGGGACAGGCATCCAGTAGTCGGCGGCGGCGAAGATTCTCCGACCGTGGTTTACAACTTCGCGAAAAACAGAAAGCACGTTATACCTACGGCATCCTGGAACGGCAGTTCAGGAAAACTTTCCATATAGCCGAAAAACAGGCCGGGATTACCGGCGATAATCTACTGGTATTGCTGGAACGGCGGCTGGATAATGTAGTTTTCCGTCTGGGCTTTGCCGATTCACGCTCGCAGGCACGGCAACTGGTGCAGCACGGGCACATTACATTGAACGGCAAGAAGGTCAATATTCCGTCCACGTTCGTTAAAGAAGGCGATACTATCGGCTGGCGGGAAGGCAGCAAGAAGACCGAGTATTATAAAATATTAGCGGAATCAATCGAAGCTAAAGATATCTTAAGCTGGCTGAGCCTGGATAAGCAGAATATGGTCGGACAGGTGATAACACTACCCACTCCCGACCAGGTCGATGCCAAGTTCGACGGCAAGGCAGTAATCGAGTACTATTCGCGATAGCGTAATGCAAAGGAGGTAGTTCATTGGCTGGACTATTAGTCCCAAAAATTGAATGTACCGAACAATCAGATAATTTCGGGCGGTTCGTAGCCGAACCGCTGGAGAAGGGATTTGGCGTAACCCTGGGCAATTCCATGCGTCGCGTATTACTCGGCTATCTACCGGGAGCAGCCATAACTCAAGTAAGAATCGATGGCGTCCAGCATGAGTTCACGGTAATTCCCAACGCCAAGGAAGACGTCATAGAATTTCTCCTCAACGTAAAAGAAATACGGTTGAAGCCTTTATCCGACCACGGCGGCACGCTGACCCTGGAAAAGGAGGGCGAAGGACGGATTTGCGCGTCCGATATCAAGCCATCGACCGACTTTGAAATTACCAATCCGGACCTGTGCCTAATTACTCTTAACAACGAAAAATCTAAACTCTATGTCGAAATGGATGTAGAGCTGGGGGCGGGATTCCGGGCGGCCGTATCTACGGATAACATGCCGGTGGGCACTATTCCGGTCGACGCCATTTTCACTCCCATACGTAAAGTGAATTACGTTATAGAGCCGACGCACCTGGGTCGGGAAACCAACCGGGAGAGGCTGGTTCTCGATATCTGGACGGATGGAACCATGCTGCCGGTGGACGCGATAAGCCAGGCCGCTGAAATTTTAATAGAGCAACTGACTCCATTCTTTGAGTATGTAAAGATATCTCAAATGAAAGCCGAGGAGAGGGCTATCCGCCTGGCGATTCCCGATGAGAAATACAACATGCCCGTAGAACAACTCGACCTCTCCGTACGCACGATGAACTGCTTGCGGCGGAGTAATATCACAACCGTCGGGGAGCTTGTCGCCAAGGGCACTAAAGAACTGCTCAAACTACGGAACTTCGGGCAGAAATCATACCAGGAAATCGAGGACCGCCTTTCAACGATAGGGTTATCACTTAATCCAAAACCCGAGGAGGCCGCCGAAGAAGAGGGAGAAGTAGAGGAAGAAGAAGCCAAACCTAAAGCGAGAGGGAAAAAGAAAAAGGCGGCAGTTACAGATGATGAAGAAGCGGACAGCGACGAAAATTCGTAAATTGATAAGGACTATATTCGGAGAACGGCAAAGATGAGGCATAATATAAAAGGCAGAAGCTTAAACCGCGCTTCCGGACACCGGAGAGCGCTGTACCGTAACCTGGTCACCGCCCTGCTGAAACACGAAAAAATCGTCACCACCGAGGCTAAAGCCAAGGAAGTGCGCGGCATGGCGGAAAAGATGATCACGCTGGGCAAGAAAAGCGACCTTCATTCCTACCGCCAGGCGCTGACGTTCATCACGGATAAAAAGGTTACCGAGAAAATATTTTCCGACCTGGGACCGCGTTATAAAGAACGGGCCGGCGGCTATACCCGCATAACCAAGGTAGAGCCAAGGCTGGGCGATAACGCACCCATGGTGCAACTGGAGCTGGTCAAATAATCCTTCCGTTGAAGGAGCAGCTCGGTGATGGAATGGCTGCAGGCTTGGAAACCAGCACCAGAATTGTATTAATAATCGAATACGACGGCACAAACTATCACGGCTCCCAGGCGCAGATAAACGCACCGACGATCCAGGGAGAGATAGAAAAAGCCTTAAAAAAACTTACGGGAGAAAGGACAAGAATAAAAATAGCCAGCCGGACCGATGCCGGCGTTCATGCCAAGGGGCAGGTGGTCAGCTTCGATGTTAATGCCAGGCTTCCCATGAAGTCGTTCATCGATGGATTGAATCACTACCTGCCGCAGGACATAGCGGTAAAAGAAGTTTTTAAAGTAGAGCCGTCCTTTGACGTGAGGCGCCGCGCGGTGAGTCGGGAATACAGGTACTATATACTCAACAGCCCGACCCGCTCACCGATAAAGCAGAGATTTTCCTGGCGGGTTGCCGGAAAACTGGACACCGGGGCGATGAACAGAGCGTGCCAGGCTTTAATCGGGCGGCACGATTTCGCATCCTTCGTATCCAGCGCCGAGACCGCCCGGCAAAAAAGAACGGTCCGGGATGTATTTAAAGCGGGAATAACACAGGATGGGGACATGGTTATCTTCAGCATCACCGCTAACTCTTTTCTTCCCCATCAGGTACGCAATACGATAGGCTCGTTAATCAAAGTAGGACAGGGTAAAATGACAGTAGGTGAATTCGACAGCATGATACAGGCGGCGAAACCAGGTCTTGCCGCACCGACGGCACCGTCCGACGGTCTGTTCCTGGTGCAGGTGAACTATCCCGGTCCTTTTAATGGAGATGCACTATGAAAACATATAGCGCCAAACCGACGGATATCAAGCGTAAGCTTCACGTAATCGATGCCGCCGATAAAACACTGGGCAGGCTTTCTATCCAGATAGCCCGCCTGCTGATGGGAAAACACAAACCAATCTATACCCCCAGCCAGGACACCGGGGACTTTGTGGTGGTCATCAATGCGGAAAAGGTACGTGTTACTGGCAAAAAAACCGAGCAGAAGGTATACTACCGGCATTCCAACTATCCGGGAGGGCTGAAGAGCATTACACTGGGCAACCTGATGCAGCAGTTCCCTACCAGGGCTATCGAATATGCCGTTAAAGGAATGCTCCCACACACCCGGCTGGGCGCACGGATGAACAGGAAATTAAAGGTCTATGCCGGGCCGGAGTATCCCAATATGCCGAAACCGAAGGCAGAGACAAAAAAGACAAAGAAATCAAAGTAAAGGGATTGGGCAGATATGGATAAACACAGCTATTTTCACGGGACAGGCCGACGGAAGACGGCAGTGGCACAGGTAAAGCTGACGACTGGGAACGGCGCCATTATCATCGACGGCAAGACGCTGGAAGAACGCTTTCCATCGCTGGAGCACCAGCGGGTCATTATACAGCCGTTCATCGCCACCGAGAGCAACGGAAAATATAACGCGGTGGTCAAGGTGCTGGGCGGCGGCGTTAGCGGGCAGAGCGCGGCGATTGCGCACGGGATTTCCCGTGCACTGGTGCGCGCCGACGAGCGTTTTAAACCCGTCCTGCGGCAGAACGGGCTGCTGACACGGGACGCCCGCGCTAAAGAGCGGAAGAAGCCCGGCCTCAAGAGAGCCCGCAAGGCACCGCAGTACACCAAGCGTTAATACAGTATACAGGTAAAGTAAAGCGCCAGGTTCACGCTGATATACTCACGAATCTGGCGCTTCTTTGTTCTGCAAAAAGGGCAGTTTATATAGTTTGGTGCTATGAGAGATTCTCAAACAATTCATATCAATGATATGGGAACGGTACTACTGGAACGCAGCGCACGCGCCAGGCGTATTATTGTCACCGTCCGACCGGTTAAAGGTGTGCGGGTGGCAGTACCGCGGCGTACATCCTTTGAATCGGCGCTGGAATTTGTACGTACCAAGAAGCAGTGGATCAAGAAACACCTGGCTGAAATTCAGGCGTATGAGAAGCAAAAGAAAACCTTTGAAGACAATTTTCAGTCGATTAATAAAGCGGAAGCCAAAAAGAAAATCATAGGCCGATTTAATCAACTGGCGGAACAATACGGATTTACCTACAGGAATGTGTCAATCAGGAACCAGCGAACGAGATGGGGAAGCTGCTCTGTGAAGGGCAATATCAGCCTGAACATAAAGCTGGTTGCCCTGCCCCGGGAGTTATCCGACTACGTTATCCTGCACGAACTTGTTCATACGCGCGTTCACAACCACAGCAAGAAATTCTGGAAAGAACTGGATAAATACGTGGGGAACGGCAAGGCCAAAGCTGCCAGGCTGGTGGAGTACGGACTGGGGATACTGTAATTTTCTCCCCTACCCTTTTGCCAGCCGTTCCTTGAGGTAGTCAATATATTTAATGGGCGAGGGGTCAACTTTATAGAGAAGCGCCAGGTAATAGCTGACATAGTCGCCGATAGACACCAGGCTGACTATCTGGCTTAAAGAGCTCTTCCCCTCGCTGTCAACAAATTCATAAGCTACGCCGGACTGCTTTAAAAGCTCGCAGGTAACGTCGTAACGGAGCTTAATCCGTTTGCTAAAGGTCGGCGACCGCAGCAGAACGACCCTGATTTTCGACGCTATATCTTTGGGCAGAGAATAGCCGGTAGCGGCATTATGGTTGAGCTCAGGGAAGATATCATAAAAAGCCCAGGACTTTGCGTTTTCGTTAAACTGGGTCTTCCAGCGGTGCGCCGCCTCGGCGGCGATGCCGGCGCCATAGACCACCGGCAGGCAACCAAAAAGTCGTTGAGCCAGCTGCTTGGCAGGATTGGCCTTTAGCGGCGATTTTTCATCAAGCTTGGAAGAAAGCTTTTCCAGTACCTGAATAATCTCAGCAACATCCGCCGATTTGTCTTGAATAAAGCCAAGTTTTTGAAGAACGCCGAGAGTAGGCATAAAGCTATAGCCAAGGGCGGCGCGGGGTAGGGCTTTATACTTTATTTTAAAGACGGGGATATTATTTACCTTAGCCATTTCTTCCAGCTTGCCGCCGGAGGTAATGACCAGCTTTTTGGCGCCCATCTTGAGGGCGGATTCAAAGCCGGACAGGGTTTCTTCAGTATTACCGGAATAGCTGGAGGCAATCAGCAGCGTTCTGTCATCGACAAAAGCGGGCAGGCCATAGTCACGGTGAACGATAACAGGGATTTTCATCTCTTCCTGCACCAGTGTCCTGACCAGGTCCCCGCCGATAGCTGAGCCGCCCATGCCCAGAATGACGAGTTGATTGATGTTGCTGTAATTCTTGGGAAGCACCATTTTCATTACCGACTGCCACGCTTGAGAACACTGCATGGGGAATTCTTTAATACGCGCCAGCATATCTTCGGGGTCGAGTTTTCGATATATTGAGAAATCGTCAAGATTAATATCAGTCATGTTGTTTACTCTTTTTCTCTCCTTAGACTCCCGCCATTTTCTTCCCTATTTCCAGCAGGCGCTCCACCCGCTGCGGCGAATCGGTCTCGGCATAGATGCGTAGCAGTGGCTCGGTGCCGGAGAACCTGATGAGCAGCCATGAGTTATCCTCAAGAATGAACCGGAAGCCGTCAGTGGTATCAAGCTTTGCTACTTTAGCATTGTCGATAGAGTCGTGGGGAGCATTCTTCACTCGCTGAATGATTGTTTGACGCTCTGATTCCGGGAACTTTATGTCAACACGATGATAGTGGTGGGGCCCTACCCGACTAAACAGGTAGTCGACGAGCTCCGAGGGGCTTTTGCCAGTCTTGACCATGAAATCCAGGAAAAGCAAATTAGCCAATATGCCGTCGCGCTCCAGGACATGACCGCGGAAGCCGTAGCCGCCGCTTTCCTCTCCGCCGATGATGGCATTTTCCGACCGCATTAACGGAGCGACGTATTTAAAGCCCACCGCCGTTTCAATCACGGGCACATTAAACATTTCACCGAGGCGATAAGCCATGCTGGTAGTGGTGAGGGTCTTGATAATGGGACCACGCTCGGCGCGCACTTCCAGCAGGTAGAGACAGAGCAAAGCGAACACCTGGAGCTGGGTGATGAAATTGCCATTTTCATCGATGATACCCATGCGGTCGGCATCACCGTCGGTGGCTAGACCAACACTGGCTTTGTTCTTTTTTATCGTTGCTGCGAGGTCGTTAAGATGAGGGAGTATCGGCTCCGGGTGGAGACCGGGAAAAAGGGGATTACGCTCGCCGTGAATTTCAATAAGCCGGGTAGAACCGCCGGATAAAATACGCTTAAGATAGCCGGCACCCGCCCCGTACATGGGGTCGATAACCACGTTGAGGTCGGCCTGCCGCAGACCATCGATGTCAACGAGTCCAGCTATTTGCTCGAAATAATCCGTATCGAGGTCGGACGTCATAACGAGACCCTGTTTTTTAGCGTCCGATAAGGACAGTCGGTTGACCTTGCCGGAAGCGTAGGACTTAGAAATAAGGTCGACTATTTTCGAGGTAATGTCATCGGAGGCGCTGCAGCCGTACTCGTCCTTGTACTTAAAGCCGTTCCACTGGCCGGGGTTGTGGCTGGCAGTAATGATAATAGCGCCGGCGGCTTTTTTGGCCAGGACGCCATAACTGATAACAGGCGTGGGAGTGGGCGCCGGGGCAAGGTATACTTTAATGCTATTGCCGGCAAGTACTTCAGCGGCGGCGGCAGCAAAGTCTGCGGAGGCGAAGCGGGTATCATAGCCGATAACGATACCCCGCCCCTCTATTTTAGCTTTGATAAGATATTCAGCGACGCCCTGAGCGCAATAACGGACGTTTTCAAAGGTAAAGTCTTCAGCGATGACTGCCCGCCAGCCGTCAGTTCCAAACTTAATGGGGTTAGCTTTAATGATTTTACTCACCCCCCGTGCGGAAAAACTTTCTACTTATCCCCCTGCCCCATTTTCCTGAGTTTATCCGCTTCCTTTTCGACGGCGTTTTTTTCCCAGCGGGCATCCTTATTAAAGACGAAAACGAAGAGCGCGTGCAATATTACGACGACACCCCAACACCCGACCGGAAAGACAAACCAGGGATACGCGCCAAGACTGGTAACCAGCCAGATAATTATAACGAGTAGATTGATGGCCAGATAGACGCAAAGATGGGCGTAAAAGCCTTTTATTTCTTCAACCCTCTTTTTGGCTTTCTGGTATATTTCATCTTCCGAGAGCTGGGTTGTCATATTTATTACACCCCTTACCGATTTTAACTAAAAATAACCGAGCGGCTACTCTCAAACACATCCCTCTATTTTCCCAATCCCTCTTTTCTTAAGATATCCGCTTTATCCGTTTTTTCCCAAGGCAGGTCGAGGTCGGTCCGACCGAAGTGACCGTAAGCGGCGGTCTGGCGGTAGATGGGGCGGCGTAACTTAAAGTAGTCGATAATAGCGCCGGGGCGGAGGTCAAAATGCTTGTTAATCAGGTCCAGGATGACCTGCGGGGCCACTTTTTCCGTCTCAAAAGTTTCGATAGAGACGGAAAGCGGGTGGGCTTTGCCGATGACATAGGCGACCTGGATTTCCAGTCGGTCGGCAAGGCCTGCAGCGACGACGTTCTTAGCGATATAACGCGCCATGTAAGAAGCCGAGCGGTCGACCTTGGTGGGGTCTTTGCCGGAGAAAGCGCCGCCGCCGTGGCGGGCAACGCCGCCGTAAGTATCCACGATTATCTTGCGCCCGGTGCATCCTGTATCGGAAACAGGACCGCCGATGACGAACCTTCCGGTGGCATTAATATAGTATTTGGTGTCTTTATCGATATATTTTGACGGTATTACCTCTTTTACCACATGCTTGATAATGTCTTGTTCTATCCGGTCGTGAGTGACATCAGGGTCGTGCTGGGCGCCGATGACGACGCTATCCACGCGTTTGGGGACACCTTTACTGTACTCTACCGTCACCTGTGACTTGCCGTCGGGGCGGAGGTATTTAAGCGTGCCGTTTTTCCTGACCTCGGCCAAACGGCGGCAGAGTTGTTGGGCCAGAGAGGCGGTCAGGGGCATAAGCTCGGGGGTCTCATTACAGGCAAAGCCGACCATCATGCCCTGGTCACCGGCACCTATTTCATCAAGATGGCTGATGCCGGTGGTCTCTTTAGCCTCCAGAGATTTACTGACGCCCATATCGATATCCGCCGACTGCTCTTTAATAGAGGATAATATGCCTATCGATTCAAAATCGAAGCCGTATTCCGGGCGGGTATAACCGATATCACGAACGACGCCCTTCACGATATCCGGAACATCGACATAGCAAGTTGTGGTGATTTCACCAAGCACCATAACCAAACCGGTAGTGGTAGTGACCTCACAGGCTACCCTGCCGTTAGGGTCTTTCTCCATAATCGTGTCCAGAATGGCATCGGCTACCTGGTCGCAGATTTTATCCGGGTGGCCTTCAGTCACGGATTCCGAGGTAAAAAGGTATTTCAGCGAGGCGGTAAAATTATTAGACATATTTTTCCTCCGTTTGTGTGAAGCTGGCGAGGCGCTTAAGTCCCCTCCTCCCAACTGGACAGGTACTTGCGCTGCTCGGCGGTCAGGGTATCGATAGCGACGCCCATCGCATGGAGTTTTAAACGGGCGACCTCCTTATCGATTTCCTCCGGCACGTTGTGGACTTTGATTTCCAGCTTGCCCCTGTTCTTGACCAGATACTCCATGCATAATGCCTGGTTGGCAAAGCTCATATCCATAACACTGGCCGGGTGACCTTCCGCCGCCGCCAGGTTAATCAGCCGGCCTTCACCCAGCAGGTAAAGAGAGCGGCCGTCTTTCAGGGCGTATTCTTCAACGTAGTTTCTGATAGTACGTTTACTCTTACTCATTTTCTCCAGGACGGGAATATTAATCTCGGAGTTAAAGTGGCCGCTGTTAGCCAGAATGGCGCCGTCTTTCATAACTTCAAAATGCGCTTTATCGATAACGTTTTTATCGCCGGTGACGGTAATGAAGATGTCGCCGATCTTAGCGGCTTCGATGAGAGGCATTACCTGGTAGCCTTCCATGACCGCTTCCAGGGCGCGGACAGGCTCTACCTCAATAACGATAACGTGCGCCCCCAACCCCCTAGCCCTCATGGTAACGCCGCGGCCGGTCCAGCCGTAGCCGCAGACTACCACCTTTTTACCCGCCCAGAGGATATTGGTGGCGCGGGTAATGCCGTCGATAGTGCTCTGGCCGGTGCCGTAGCGGTTATCGAAGAGGTGCTTGGTATCGGCGTCATTGACAGCGACAAGAGGATATTTAAGCTGGCCAGCTTTGTACATAGCGCGTAACCGGATAACGCCGGTGGTGGTTTCTTCACTACCTCCTATAACGTCTTTCAGGAGGTCGGAACGCTTGGTATGAAGCTGAGTAACAAGGTCGGCGCCGTCGTCGATAGTGATATTGGGCTTGTGTTCCAAGGCAGCACTGATGTGCTTATAATATGTTTTATCATCCTCGCCTTTGATGGCGAAGGTGGGGATACCGTAGTCCACTAAAGCCGCCGCGACATCATCCTGGGTGGAGAGGGGATTGGAGGCACAGAGAACGACATTAGCGCCGCCGGCTTTAAGGGCCAGTCCCAGATTTGCTGTTTCCGTAGTAATGTGAAGGCAGCCGGAAATGCGCACGCCTTTTAAGGGTTTCTCCGTTTCAAACCTTTTACCTATCAGGCCTATCACCGGCATCTCGCGGAAAGCCCATTCGATACGCTGCTTGCCCACTCCGGCGAGAGAAATATCCTTAACATCATAGTTACCAGCAGCCATAAAAAAACCCCTTTAACAACGCTTTACATTTAAATTATGATACATCATAAGCTTGAATATATTCAAACTTAATAACGACAAGGCGGCTATCCAATGCCCCAGTCACGGTAGCCCTGCTTGATAACCGCAGCATATTCTTTTGAGGGGAGGGATTCGTCCAGATTGCCCGACTTGATATAGGTGACTGCCTGGTGTGGCTGGTTGTCTTCATCGAAGACGGTGACATTGAAGCGGATATAGCCGACCTCATATTTATCCAGCTGTTTCAGGCAGGCGTCACTGACCTCGTAGATAGCGCCATGTACCTTTTCACCACGGAAAGGTTTTATCGTAGCCGTGCCGCCGTGCCAGGTACGGGACCAGCCGGAAAAGGCACGTTTATAATTAGGCAGGGTGGCTACATATTTAGGTAGGCTGTCCGGACACCGTTCCCGCATCTGCTTCCTGTTTAAGTTGCTTCCATAAGCGAAGTACAACAAGGCACTACCCGGCGGGGTCGAACTTTTCCTGGATTTTTTCCATGGCAGCGCCGCAGCAGATAAGCGTGCCGCCGCCCGCTTTAGTGACAGTTACTTCATTATGGCAGATATGGCAGCGATATTTTTCACCGACTTTCTTAACGGCCATGCTGGTAAACCTCCTAGAGTTACATACAAATTATAATACAACTACAGCACTAAAGGAAACGCGGGCTTTCCTGCCGGAATAAAAACCAAGCGGAATTTCAGAAAGGGCATTATACCTGCCTGTCTCCCGCTTGATTTATTTCCCAAGCATTTTATTAGTCCCGATGATGCCGGGCTGCCATTTACCCCGACTGAAGAGTCTGGGGAACAATGTTTTGCGGGCTTTTTCAGGGGGGAGGTTGTAATATAGTCCGGCCACGTTAATCTCCCCGAATAAGTTCCGCTATTGTTCTATTGCCGCTTTCTAAAGGATAATATTTAAGATAGGAACCGAAATGCGGGTCAGTCCCCATTTCTTCCATTGTTAAAGAAATACCCTGCGATAAGGTCACGTTGGCGGACAGAAGGTTTTCCAAGAGCCTTACGATAACAGCATCAACATGCTCCAGGCTAACGACATCGCTCCAGCCGACATAAGCCGAAGCCCCTTTTTCAATAAAAGCCATCGGCATATCGTCGTATTTAAAGCTCTCACAACCCAGCGCTAAAACCACGGTGTGATTAAATTCACCGTCGGCATTTTTCAAAAACTCGGAGTTGACGGCGAAAACCAGCGGAGTATCATCCGACATTAAAGCGTTGGAGACCTTGTCCGAAAGCTGGTCAGCGACGTAGCGTGTCATTGTGTAGTTTTCCGCAGTAAAGAGATAGGTGGTATCCAGAGTAATTACCTTATCGCCCTCAAGGGAGACCAGTAGCCCCGAATGTACCCGTAAAAGAATGAATTTGTAGCCGAGCGAAGGCAGCTGGCGATAAAAATCAACGGTGATATCAGTTCCCTGCCAGACATCGACCTCAAAGCCATACGACTCAAGAATGCCGGTTGCCGCGGCAATGAGTTCGGGGTTGGGTTCACGCAAATAAAGCTGGTCGATGATGGCGGCTTTATTAACACCGCTATCTTCCGCGGCGGGGGTATGGCAGCTTGCAGGCAAGAGGGACGCCGCCAGCACTGCAATTATCGCTAATATTTCAAGACAACGTCTCACCATAAAAGCTTAAAAGACCCCATTTTTCTTATCAACGGTGGACACACTCAATTTTGCTAGTGAGTATGCTCATATTTGTGCTCGTGGCCGTTTGCTTTTCCGGTCCATAAAAGAGGGAAGACTATATCGCTGACACAGCAGGGTATCCAGACGGCCAGGAAGAGGAAAACAAAGAGAATGGGCAACAGGGGCAACCAATCGGCCGTACCGAAAGCGGTAAACCCGAACAGCGAAGCCCATGTGCTCAGCAAAACATGAGTCATGTGCGGCAGCCTGGTATTAGGTTTGAAATAGCCTATGACAATGCCAATTATAGCGGCGGAATTAATCATAATCCACTCGGGAATACCGATAAAAGGCATTGCCTCGGTGGATATAAAGGGGAGGTGAAACTCCATGGCAATTTGCAGGCTCTTTCCTTCAAGGTAAGGAATAACGGCATCGCTAAGAGTGGCGATGCCTACAGAGCCTACGTAACCGACGATAAATACCAGCCAGAGCTTATGGTTTTCCTGTTTGCGGTATATGGCAGTGGTCACTAGTGCACTGAAGACAATATGGAGGGGGTGGAAGGTGTAAAAAAGTGACTCGGATACGTTCGTGGGAGTATTCAGCAAGGTAACCAGAGCCATAGCCCCGATACCGACTACCGCCCCGGCGGCGGTAAACGGGATATGAAGCCACAACTCCCGACCGATACGTTTTAACACAAGTATCCTATCTTCCCTTGATTTTACTGCACTCGAGGCACTGTCCCAGAAATTCCAGAAGATGACCGTTTATTTTAAAACGGGTCTCCTTAACAAGACGGCTTTCAAGGTCATCGAGGTCACAATTGGTAAAATCGACCACTTTTCCACAGTCGGAACAGATAAGGTGATGGTGGTGTTCGGAAGGACGGCGCATCAGATAGCTGCGGCAGCTGCCGCCGGCATGCGTCTCGCAGATGAGACCGAGTCCCGCGAGGACTTCAATAGTGCGATAAACCGTCACCAGGCCGATTGAGGGATGCTCACGACGGACTCTGTTATAAATGGCTGCCGGGGTAAGGTGTTCATGAGAACCGGCAATAGCATCAATAACGGCGCGGCGCTGCGGAGTAATTTTAAAGCCGTTCTTGCGGAGTTCCTGTTCAGTCCGTTTTTCAGTATAAATCATTGCATGCAGCCAAATGAAAACGATTTTCAATTAGTAATATAGCAGAGCGTTACAACAATTGTCAAAAGGGCAAATAATATTGTCCTTAATACGCAATATATGGTAGAATTGAGAAGTATTTGAAGCATCAAATGCATTTATGCACAATATACTTGTAAAATAATTACGCTTTCTGATATAATGTTTGTTAATTTATAAAGCATTGCGTGGCTAAAGATGGATAAAACTCTGCAACTGCTATCGGGGAATGAGGCCCTTGCACTTGGTGCTTATCACGCCGGCGTGCAGGTTGCCGCGGCGTACCCCGGCACCCCCAGCACCGAGATACTGGAAAACCTCTCGCGCTTTAAGGACATCTACGCCGAGTGGTCGACTAACGAGAAGGTAGCCATGGAGGTGGCGATGGGGGCAGCTTACACGGGGGCGCGCGCTATGGCTTCGATGAAGCACGTGGGGCTTAATGTAGCCAGCGACCCCTTCATGGCGGCATCCATTACCGGCATCAAGGGGGGACTGGTAGTGATTACCGCCGACGACCCGCAGATACACAGTTCACAGAACGAGCAGGACAACCGACATTATGCCCGGCTGGCCAAGGTGCCGATGCTGGAGCCGAGCGACAGTCAGGATGTATACGACCTGATGGGCTACGCTTTTGAAATCAGCGAGGAGTTCGATACGCCGGTGCTTTTCCGCACGACTACCCGCATCGCTCATTCGAAGTCGGTAGTGGACGCTAAGATGAGCCGCAAAGTGAAAAATGCGCAGCCGGCTTTCCTCTTCAATCCGCAGAAATATGTGATGCTGCCGGTCTATGCTTTACCGCGCCATGCCCTTGTTGAAAAACG
>Ga0154649_1092_pt2 | contig 16278 bp, 13 predicted proteins | sample Rifle2008BG13ft_FD_116078 | JGI IMG/M metagenome (GOLD analysis project Ga0154649, IMG submission 116078) | Chloroflexi bacterium RBG_13_51_18
ATGCAATTGTCGTTCTGAGTGCGGACGTGGTTATCACCAAAGCGGAGACAAGGGGTTTAACCGAGCGAAGCGAGCTACGCCTCTGGCGAAACCCCTTGCCATTCAGCCACAAGCGAAGGAGGAGGAAAGATGCGGCAGTTTATTCCGGTGTTGATGGCGGGTCTGGCCCTGGTTCTCGGCGGTTGCACCACCACCACCGACGGCGACGGCAACGACGTGGACACCCAGGCCTTCTACCCCAACGACGAGGACAATTACTGGACCTACACCGTCACCTCGGATCCGGTGGAGTACGAAGAGGACTGGACCATTATAGACGACCCGGGCTACCAGCTCTGCTATTCCCAGCAGCGGATGCGCTCCCACGTCGAGGGCGACCCCGACGATACCAACGTTGAAACCTTCTTCACCGACGACGAGACCGAGGCCGTGATTGTCGAGGGGTACATGGCCTACGACGAGGGTGACCTGGACTGGCTCTTCATGTTCGAGGACGACCCCTGGACCAAGCTCAGATGGCAGTCTGACGGCCTCGACGAGGGCGACACCTGGGACGCCTGGCTCATCTCCGGCATCCCGCCCGGCATCTTCGGCTTCGAGGACGCCCCGGCGGACTCCATCGGTTTCGACATCGAGGCCGAGGTCTTTGGCACCAACGACTTCGATTACCAGGGCAACACCCTCACCTCCTACGAGATCCGCTTTACCGGCGACGTCATCTTCGAGGTGGACGATGTGGACCCCGAGGAGTGGGACCGTTATGAGTGGCGACAGGACATGTATTTCGTTCCGGAGTTCGGCTGGGTCATGATCCAGATGTACACCAACATCTGGGGTTCGTTGGTCCCCGACGATTTCTACACGCTCACGGACACCAACGTGCCCATCCCCGACTAGTCTTTCTCGTTTTGGTGAAGGGCGTCCCGCGGGGCGCCCTTTTTCGTTCGATTGCCGTAGGGCGGGGGCTCTGTACCCCGCCCTTTCATCGTTAAACCGGGCGGCACACGGAGTTGCCGCCCTACGTACCGCGTTGACCGATGCTCGTAGGGGGGGGTGTCCACACCCGCCCGCGGGATTTAGCGCAGCTCGTAGAGGTAATCCACCCGGACGCCGGCGTAGAAATCGGATAAAATCGCGCCCTCCACGTTGCCGAAATTCTCCGCGTCGGCGTACCCGGCGGTGAAGGTCGTCACGAGGTCCCGCGTCGGGTGCCAGACGAAGTCGAGCCGGTAATCCCGGGACGATTCCACGACGCCGGAGGGGAAGGTCTCCTCGGTGAAGCCCTCGGCGGCCCAGTCGTTCTCGATGCGCCCCTCTCCGCGCCGGTCCAGGGTCACGGAGATGTCCATGGAGAAGTCGGGCCCGAAGCTCGCGGCGGCCAGGACCGACCAGCGGTCGGTGTCGTTGCCCCGGGGGAAGCCCAGGGGCCGGCCCAGGAACAACAGCCTGGCGTAGGGATCGGGCACATTGTAGACCCAGTTCCAGACGCGCACGTACTCCGCGCCGAGGGAAAATCCGACGAGGCCGAGGGGGTCGGCCCAGCTCACGCCGGCCAGGAACGCAATCTCCGGCGGCTCCTCGTCCGCCTCGTACTGGAGGTCGTCCACCATGAACTGGCCCCAGAGCCGGACGCCCTCGAGCGGTCGGGCGTCGAAATCCACCAGCCAGAACGGGTTGTCGTCCAGGGCGTCGGAAGCGAACTGCTCGATGTAGTGCAGGGTCAGCGGGTTCAGGTACGCCAGCCTCAGGGACTCCCCCTCGCCGCCGTAAACCGTGGCCTCGCCCAACCCCACCTCCACCTCTGGGGCTATCTGCCAACAGAGGCGGTGGCCCACCAGGTATCGGTTGTATCGCGCCCCGTCGAGGACGAGTGGGTCCAGGCCGGCGTGGAAGTAGCTGAACTTCAGGTTCCAGAAGTCGAAGGCGTAGCGGAAGCCGTCCAGGGCCGGGCCTTCCCCCGAGAAGAGGGTGGAGCCGCCCAGGCTGTGGCCCCACTGCAGCGGCTCGCGGCCCGCCGAGAGGCTGAACCACTCCGTCGGGGTCCAGCGCAGGTAGCCGTAATCGAACTGGACCGAGAGGCCGCCCTTCCACTCCAACCCGCGCCAGTCGGGGTCTTCCAGGCCGTCGGTGTCCACCTCGCCCCTGGCGCAGAGCGCCACTTCGTCGCCGTACCCCGCCCCCAGGAGGAGATACCCGCGACCGCGGTACACGGCGCCGGTGTCCGGAGCGGTGAAGCCCGCGGGGAGGACCGCCTCCTCGGGGACGGTCAGGTCGCCCGTATGGTAGCCGGTATCACCCACGAAACGAGCGCCCGCCTCGAGGGAGACTTCGTCCCGCTGGCGCTCCCGGTCGAGCTCGTCGGCCGGCCCGCGCACCCGGCGCCACAGCGCCACCTCGGGCTCGAACTCCTCCACGAGGCGCTCCACGAGGCCCCGGATCGAGACGGGCAGCCAGACGACCCCCCGCTCGAGGTCCTCGGTGAGCTTCCCCGCGCAGGCCGCGAAGTAGGCCCGGTCCCACGGGCGCTCGGAGACGTGGCCCCCCGGCCAGAGTCCGCGCTCGATGAGCCGGTCGGCCACACCGTAGGCCCAGTGGTCCAGCGGCACGGTGGCCGCCGGCAGCGCCGCCGCGACGGCGACGGGCAGGATCGCTATAAGCGTCAACAAGCGCGGCACGTCAACCCTCCCGGTTGCACCGATCGATCAGTACGCCCCCTTGCCCGTGATTACGCGCCAGAGGGTCTCCAGGATTATCCGCAGGTCGAAGGCCAGCGACCAGTTCTCGAGGTAGTAGATGTCGTACTCGACCTTGTCCTCGATGGCGGTCTCGTAGCGGCCGTTTATCTGAGCCCAGCCGGTGATGCCCGACTTGACCTGGTGCCGGACCAGGAAGCGCGGCACCTTCTCCTTGAACTCCTCGACGAAGTGCGGCCTCTCGGCCCGCGGGCCGACGATGGACATGTCGCCCCGGATGACGTTGAAGAACTGGGGCAGCTCGTCCAGCGAGAACCGGCGCAGGAAGCGGCCGATGGGGGTCACTCGCGGGTCGTTTTTCTCCGTCCAGACCGTGTCCGATTCCCGCTCGCTCTGCACGTACATGGTGCGGAACTTCAGGAAGGTGAACTCGGCGAGGTTCAGCCCCACCCGGCGCTGCCGGAAAATCACCGGCCCCGGGCTCGACACCAGGACCAGAAGGGCCGTAAGCAGGTAGAGCCACGAGAACGCGAGCCCGAAAAGGACGGAGAAGAAAAGATCGAAGGTCCGCTTCAGGAACCGGCTCCACAGGGACAACAGCGGCACCTGCCGCACCCCGATCAGGGGGATGCCGTCCATGTCCTCGATCTGGGCCCGGTTGATGGAGCGCCCGATCAAAACCTCCATCAGGTCCGGCACCACCGAGGCGTTTATCCCCTCGCGCTCGCAGACGTCGAAGAACTCGAACAGCCGGTGCCGGTCCCCGACGGGGACGGCGATGAAGACCTCGTCGGGGCGCACCTCGCCTAAAATTCTCTCCAGGTCGTCGTAGCCGCCCAGCAGGTTCTGCCCGGTTTCCCCGGAATCGCCCAGAAAGCCCGCCAGCTCGTAGCCGTACTCGGAATGGCCCTTCAGCTTCTCGGCCACCTTCTGCCCCAGGGGTCCGGCGCCCACGACGAGCACCCGACGGAGGTCCACCCCGCGCCGGCGGACGCGCTCGCCCACCCGCCGGACGACGCTCCGGAAGACGCCGACCAAAATTATGTCTATCGCCCAGAAGAAGGTCATCAGCCACCGCGAGAGCGACTCGGTCTGGATGATGAACTTCGCCCCGTAGGCGATGAAAAGGACTAAGGTCACGTTGCGGACGATGGCGAAGAACTCGCCGTAGCGGCCGTGGAGGCGGCGACGGGTGTAGAGGCCGCTGGCCGCGAAAACCGCCACCGTGGAAACGACCACCGTCAACGCGAAGGGCAGGTAGGCGAAGAAGCTGGGGATGTCGTCCGGAAGGCCGATGACGCCGCCCAGGAACCTCCAGCCGAAGCGGAGCTGGTACGCCAAAAGCACGGCGGCGAAGGAGAGGACCAGGTCGCCGGCGACCAGAATTGCGGCCGTGACGCGGTCGTGGCGGTGGAGCAAAAGGGCCTCCGGCGGAGATTCGTGCCGAAAGGTTAGCACAGGCGCCCTTTGTTTGCAATTCGCAACTGTGATTGACAAAGCGACCTTTTTGGATAAAAATTCTATTGAAAGTGTCAGGAGAAAAACAGTGAATACGTTATCTACCCAGATAACATCTTTAAAAAATGACGATAGAATGAAGCCTCTGCTTAACGATGGTTCAATTTGCGCTTTGCAAATTTGGTTTATAAAGGATGCTTCAAAGATAAATCTTTTATACGGTTGGGTAATAAGAACAACACATCAAAAGACGGAGAAGTGGGTGGAATATCAAGTAGGAAGGTTATCTGGTAATACTAAGTTAATAAGACTTTCTCTCTTTCAAAAACCTGTAACCGTTATTAGCATAATTAATAAACTCTGTGAAGGGTATTCTTTTAGCCAAGCTAGTTCTATAAATGGTATTTATCGCTTACCCGATCACTTTTCTACCTTTATGTTTAATCCGGTTTCAGGCAGTTTAGCCGACCAATATATATTTCGTCCCCCTGTTTATTACCAAGTTGAAATTGATAGCCTATTGCGCAAGGATGTTGTATCTACTTGGATTAGTCCAGACTACAAATCACCTGCGTTTTGCGCTTCACTATTTAGTTTGAATAAAATTGCTATATTTACAAATGAGTATGGTAAATTAGAAGATTCACAAATAATTAATTGCTTAGGATATTTGGAAAAAGATACTAGTATTCGATTCACTGGTAGTGATTGTGGTCGAATTGGAAATATTGAATTTCTTAATTTCCCATTCTCAGATGCTTTTGGTAATTCATTAGTTTCGATTAATACAATTCTAGTTCCGGATAGTAATGGAAAAAAGCGCTATGGACAAGTATTAAATACAGCTAAGGGCGTATCAGTTAATATTAATAACGTTTTAATGCCAAGCGGTACAAAGTTACTTGTTAATTGTAGTATACGCAATTCACATGCTGTTGTTTTAGACATAGTAAAGGAAGTTACCATTAATAATGGCAGTTGCCTTGTTGAATTTAAAATTGAGGAGCAAGTAGGAGAATTTGATGTGACAATTTGGAAATTAGAAGAGGATGGTAATTTGGCACTTTGTTACCAAAACGGTTGGGCAGTGTTTGGCAGAAGTAAAGAACCTTGGAGTGATTCACTGGGTGAAGTCAATAATTTAGTGACTAGGTTGTTTCCTGAAATTGATTCTCAAAGAGGTACATACGGACAAAAAGAGTTTATAGATTTTTTTAAGCAAAAAGTTAGAGATTCTAGTACTGAAAAGATAATCATTGCTGATCCCTATTTTGATGAATCCGGTTTGCAATTAATTTATGATTCTATGAGGCAGAATTACATGCAAGGTCGTAATGTAAAATTCACTATTTTAGTAAATTGTAAATTACAATCAGATTACTTTAAGCAAGATATGTCAAGAAAGAAAAGTTTAATTGATAAATGTAACATAATTGATTTTGTTTGGGAAGATATTAATATAAAGCTTATTAATGTAGAGGTTAATAAGAAGGATTTTCACGATCGTAATTGGATTGTGCAAAAAAGACATGGGTTTGATGAAGTTTATAATCTTTCTCGATCAATACAACTAACTAGATCAGAAAGACCTTTGAGTAATTTATCGAATCCTTCACATCTTGCTCAACGTATTATTTATGAAGTACAAGAGCTTCGAAATCCCCCAACAAATCCTAAAACAGGTAAGCCAAAGTATAAAGTTGAAACTTTATACACATCTGAAATAGCCCATCTTTTTACAACACATTCAACAGGTTTGGATAGATTAATTAATCCTCAGTTGTTTTTCTCAGTTCTTTTAAAGAAGAGAATTTATCTTTATCTAAGTAGACAGGAGTTAGAAAATTCACTTCGTAAAATTGGTTTTCTAATTAATAATTCCCTAATATATCCAATTGACAAAGATGAATGTATTATCTATTTAATAAATTATCTTGAGAAATTAGATGCAACGAATTCATTTGTTAATAAATTATACTGGTATATTGGGAAATTGATTTTTAAACATGACAATAAACGTAAGTTTGTTGATCTCTGGACAGACTTCTCAAAATTAGCACTTGCAAATGATATGTATCTTGATAAAAGATTTACTATAATTAATAAATCTAGTAAGTACAGCTTTAAAGAACAACTTTACAATTATCTTAAGGAATACCCATTATTACATCAGCGAGATAGTAATGAGAAATTACAGTTATCTGGTGAGGAAAGGTGGATAAGGCAATTCATACAAAGTTCATTCAAGGATTGCCTACAGGGAGCCGAACATTTCTTTAGCTACCGACATTATGGTTTAAACTGGGGTGTGGTTTATGCTATAAAATATTTATTGAAATTTCAAATTACATCAATTAACGAATATATTGAATATTTAGAAGATATTCTTAGAAGCAAAATAACTAAAACTACTATTAAGAATATCGTTGAAATATTATTATCATTTATTAATGAATATGTTGAAGAGGTTCATAAATGTAATATTGATTTTATAAAAGTGATGCTAGGAAGTAAATTACAAAGTCTACGTACGCTTGGCATTCAGGGACTAATTCATCTAAGAATGTTAGAGAATAAAGAAGCTTGTTCAGGAGGTTTAAATACTAAAAAGGTATTTACAATGTTAAGAACACTACCTACAGAAGAAAACGAATATTTATTAAGCCTTGCCGAATACCTGCACCAATTGTGGTGGTGTGTTGAACATGATAGAGTAGAAAATAAAAAATACATAAGAGAAGACATTGAACAAGTTAAAGGTGAACTTATTATAAAATGGCCTAGTAACATAACTGATGAAAATATGAAGGATTTAATTTTTATTATTTCTGCAAGCAATGAAGGTAGGTGGGCAGCGAAAATTACTAATGAGTTATTTATACCATTAATTGATAAATCAATATTAACGTATGATGAAGTAGCTAATGTATGGATAAATATATTATATACTTATCTTGGTTACGAAAATAATAATGAAGAAAGAAAATCTTTATTTATTATTTATGATAAAGAATTAATAGAAACTTGTGCATGGTGTTTATCGTTATGCAGTGATAAAGCGGTTGAGAAATGGTGGAAAAAAATTAATAAAGTAGTAGACGATGATTTACACATTGTATTAAAACCATTTATTAAAAAAATTGATTATGGACTTAATCATGATATACTTGTGAGGTTAATGTATATCTACTCTGTTGTATCGTTAGTATCTTGTTATTGGGATATTTACAATTCATCTCTTGAAAACGGAAAAAGGTGGAATAAATTGGCACAAGGTATAATAAACCATGTAATGCCTCGATTTAAAGAAAGTGAACGATGGCAAACTGATGAAGGTTTAATAGACTACATAAAAGATATTAATAAGCGTATCTACGCAATGTGGTTGTATTCTTAAAATACCTGGAAACGGGGGCCGATTTGCGCTATACTTACCTAACTTTCGATGGAAGCTCAACCCCGGATTTCAAGGCCCCGCGCGCCTTGACCCCCACCGGGAGGTCCCCATGCGCCGCTGGATGAGTCTTGTGGGTTTCGCCGCCTTCGCCGTCGCCGCGGGCGTCCTCTACGCCCAGGACACAGAGTCAGACGCGGTCTTCACCTACGTGGACGGCGACGTCGTCAAGAAGCAGGCCGAGCTTGAGGAGTGGGAGCAGGCCCTGTTGAACTCGCGCGTCTCCAAGGGCTACCAGGTCCGGACCTACGTGGAGTCCCGCGCCGAGCTGACCCTGAACGAATCCAGCGTCGTCCGCCTGGCCCCGCGTACGACCATTGACGTGGTCAAGCTCTTCGAGGAGAGCCGCGAGGGCTACAACGACACCCTGTTCCAGGTGGAGGAGGGCGACATCTGGGCCGCCGTGGAGGGCCTGGGCGAGGACGACTCCTTCGTCATCACCTCGGACATCATGGGCACCGCTTGCCGCGGCACCACCTACCGCGTCAACGTCGCCGACGACGGCACCACGATGCTGCGGGTTTACACGGGCGCCGTGGAGCTCTGGGACCCCATGATGGCCATCCTCGGCCCCGGGTTCTGGGAGACCGAGAGCGTGGGCGGCGGGGGCGAGGGGCGCTACGAGGTGGTCGGGCCCCACGAGGTCGCCGGCCCCCACGAGGTCTCCGAGGAGGAGTGGCGGCTCAAGCTCATCACCGGCATGCAGCAGATAATCGTCGGCCCCGACGGCAAGATCGTCGAGAGGGGCGCCTTCTCCGCCACGGACCCCCTCGAGCAGACCGACTGGGTCCTGTGGAACCAGGAGCGCGACGCGGGCCGGTAGACAATCGCCGCGAACCGGAGTTACTTCGAAACCGGGGAATGCCCCCGGTTTTATTATGCACCTTGACAGGCTCGAAAATCGGCGTATATTTGTAGTTGGCGTGAGAGAGTCGGGAGGGAATCATGAAACGGACGCTGGCCCTGCTGCTACTATCCTTGAGTGCCGTCCTGGCGAACATTTCCCAATGGGTGCCCGACGCCGATTCGTTGGTAACAGGCGAGGACCCTGAAGGAGAATGGGGAGACAGCGAATTATTGGCGGTTAGATTGTTTGATTATTATCCCCCGATCGAAACCCGTTCATTCATGCACTTCGATCTTCCCGAAGCTCCCCCCGATACATACATAGATTACGGCATTCTGGAGCTGGATTTGGACCGTGTAGATTATCCCGGCGGGGAGATAGGAATCTATAAAGTAACCGAGAGTTGGGATGAATCCACCGTCAACTGGAATAACCAACCTACGTATGATCCGGCAAAGATGATGTTTCATGGCTGGATTCACGATGTGGATATCGTCGACATACGACTGGAAGGCGAGGTACTCCAGGAGTGGGTTTGCGACCCGTCCGAGAACTACGGGATGATATTCGCCACTTACAATTATTCCTCACCCCTTTCCATTTTTTTCTACAGCCGTGAGTCGGACTCCTCACCCATCCTATGGCTCCACCCCGACCCCTACCCCGTCGAATCCCTCTCCTGGGGAGTCATCAAGGCCATCGAGTGGTAATGACCGCACGTAAAAAAGGGAGGGCCGATCGGCCCTCCCCTCTTTATGGTGACCCCAACGAGGATCGAACTCGTGTTACCGCCGTGAAAGGGCGGTGTCCTAACCACTAGACGATGGGGCCCTCAACCCCCCCATCCCCCCCATCTTGGGGGGGCATAGTCGCGGGGGGAGTTTTTTATTGCGCAAGCAACCGCCGCGTGTGGGGCGTTTACAAAATTCTAACGGCTTTTCCCCCAACCCCCCTTAGGGGGCAAGAACGTGGGGGGGAGTTTATTTTATTTGCGAGTCAGCGCCGCGGGTGTGGCCCTTTTCAATTCCCACGGGCGGGTCTAAAGACCCGCCCCTACATCTTCGCAAGAATCCGCGGAACAGTGTCAAACTAAAGGCTGCCCCTCACCCTAACCCGTGGGCGACTGCCCCTCCCCAAAGGGGAGAGGGGACATTGCACGCGGCGGTTGTCTTCGAATTGACGGAACCTCTCCCCGCGGAACAGTGTCCAGCTTAAGGCTGCCCCTCACCCTAACCCGTGGGCGACTGCCCCTCCCCAAAGGGGAGAGGGGACATCGCGCGCGGCGGTTGCTATCGAATAACAGCATCTCTCCCCGCGGAACAGCGATCCAACGCGCTGCGTTGGTGGTGAGGCGCCTGGGGATCGAACCCAGGACCCACGGCTTAAAAGGCCGTTGCTCTACCGACTGAGCTAGCGCCTCGCGGGCGGGGGAAAAATAGCACGTCGCGGGTGAAAGGTCAAGGCGGGGGCGTTCCGGCCGTCTTTCGTGGGGGCCGGGCGGGTCATCTCGACGAGAGCATCCGGATGACCTCGTCGGCGCGGCGGAGGCGGGCGGCCACGACGTGGAGCAGCTTGACCGCCATCTGGGCGTTCCCGCGCAGGAGGTTGAGGAACTCCTCTCGCTCGAGTTTCCAGACCTCGCAGTTTTCGACGGCCTCGACGCCGGCGGTCCTCGGTTCTTTATCGAGGAGGGCCAGCTCGCCGAAGAACTGCCCCGGTCCGAGCTCGGCCAGCTCGCGGGCGCCGCCGTCCTCCAGCCCGAGCCAGACCCGCACCGCGCCAGAGGCGATGTAGAAGAAGTAGTCGCCCGGCGAGCCCTGCTTGAAAATCGTCTCCCCGGCCTGGAAGTGGTCTTTAGTCATGAGGGCGGCGATGTCGGCCAGCTCGGCCGGCGAGAGGTCCTTGAAAAAGCTGGACCGGGCCAATTCGTGCGGTTTCACGGCTTCCCCTTCCCTTGGGTCCCTTGGGAATCGTAGCTCCGGCGGGTGCGGCGGCGGTCGTGGTGGCGCTCCAGTGCCAGCTCCACCAGCCGCGCCACCAGGTCGTTGTAGCCCAGGCCCGACGCCACCCACAGCTTGGGGTACATGCTGATGGGGGTGAATCCGGGGATGGTGTTGACCTCGTTGATGTAGAAACGCCCGGTGGCGCGTTCGAGGAAGAGGTCCACCCGGGCCATGCCGGAGACGTCGAGGGCCTTGAAGGCGGCGACGGCCAGGCGGCGGGCCTCGGCGGTCTGGTCGGGCGAGATGGGGGCCGGTATTAAAAGCTCCGAGTCCTCCACGTACTTGGCGTCGTAGTCGTAGAACTCGCGGGCGGGGAGGATTTCGCCGGGGAGGCTGGCCTCGGGCGAGTCGTTGCCCAGGACGGCGCACTCGATCTCGCGGGCGTCCAGGCCGGCCTCGACGATGACGCGGCGGTCGTAGGCGGCGGCGAGCTCCAGGGATTTCGTGAGCTCCGACGGGCCGTGGACCTTGGTGATGCCCACGGAGGAGCCCAGGTTGGCCGGCTTGATGAAGAGGGGGTAGGAAAGGGCGGCCTCGATTTTACGCGCGACCCCGGCCGGGTCCGCCTCCAGCTCGGCGCGGGTGAGGCCGAGGTGCGGCCCGACGGGCAGGCCGGCGGCGACGAGGACCGCCTTGGCCGCGAGCTTGTCCATGGCCAGGGCCGAGCCGAGCACACCCGCCCCCACGTAGGGCAGGTCGGCCAGCTCGAAGAGCCCCTGGAGGCAGCCGTCCTCCCCGTAGGTGCCGTGGACGAGGGGGAAGACGACGTCGGCCTCGGCGAAGGGGGCCGGGAGCGCCCCGGTCTCGTCCGCCGGCTCGGGGAGGGGCGTCGCCGGGGTCAGCTCGGGATTCGGGTTCTTCCCGTGCCGGGGGAGGAAATCCACCCGGCTCTCCAGCTTTTCGAGGATGCCCGGTCCGGCGAGCCATCGGCCCCGCTTGGTGATGCCGATGGGGATGACGGTGAAGCGGTCGGGGTCCAGGGCCTCGATGAAGGAGCGGGCGGAGGTGAGGGAGACCTCGTGCTCCCCCGACCGTCCGCCGAACACCAGGGCTATACTAATTTTCCTTTTATCCACTAAAGCTCCTCTATAATTTCATTTATATCATTTTCAGATAATTTAATCATTCTTTCATTTAATTGTTTAATAAGTTTTTTTCTAGCGAAGCGTTTTAACGGTTTAAATACATGCTCAGATAATAATGCAATTAAAATAGGTATCTCGGCTATAATACAAGCTTGTAAGTTTATTAAATCATATATCTTTAGCAGGATTGGAATAAATGGAAATACAATACGCATTAACCACACACAAATACGGTAAGATGTTCTTATTCGTACTATCGTATCTTTTTTAATTATTTCATCTTTGTTATCCTTATTCTCCGAAGCAATTGGAATCAAGGGTGATTTAATTTTCGCTTCATCTAGTTCTCTTTTAATTGTAGATAACTCCCCTCTTAATGACGCAACTTCGTTTCTAGTCGCCTCTTTTTCTTTCATATCATCTTCTAAAATACCTTCAAGTTCAGCAATTCGTTTTTCATTTCCTCTAATCATTTCCTTAAGACCTTCTTCTATATAGAGCTTTACCGATTGAGAATCTTTTGCATTTAATATTTTTTTACTTATAGCTTTATTCGCAATTAATCTAGTTAAAGTGTTACAGCTTAAATCAGGTAAAAGGTCACTTTCGTAGATTTTTTTATAAACTGGATTATTATATATTTCATCTTCAACAATATTACCCATATAGATTGTAGGGGATGTAAGCCACCTGTAGATTGCTTCATTTGTTTCGTCGGACATTGGTGTTAAGAATTCAAGAATTTTAAGTAAGTTTTGAGGATCTATAACAATATTACTATCAATATTATAATGTTTGCGTAATTTATAATCCATATATATAAATTTATGTGATATACTTAGTATCCAATGCTTTGCCACTAAATGGGATTCAATTTCTCTTTTACCTCTAAGTTGAAAGGCTTCATGCCATAACCAAATGTCATGTTTAATAACTTCAGGATCTCCCTCTGTATTTTTAAATAATTCATTTTGAATATCGGAAACTACTCTAGCAAGAGTATTATCAATAGATGATTGGCTAATATTATTATCTTCAACATATTTTTTAAAATTAGCTTTTAGTGTATTAAAATAATCTTTATAACCAATTAATTTTTTAGCTTTACTACATTTATCAAAATACATATTACCCAAACCAGATAATGGTTTATTATTTATTATATTAGATAATTCAGTTTCAAAACGTATTTTAGCTTCAATAATCGTTAAGGGGTGGTAAACAAATTTAATTAAATTTTCTGGCAATCTTTTACATAAAACAAATAAATTTTGAACAAGATCATTTTGTTCGTGTTTATGAATATCTAATAATGAAAATAGTACATTAGTATCGACAAAAACCCTAAAACTTAAATCTCCACTAAACGCTTTGAGTATTGAATCTACAACCTGCTGTGAAAGGCCAGCTGCAGAAAGAGCAACAGCTGCATGATATTGACGAAGTATGAAATTTTTAACTTCAGGTATTGTTTGTGAAAAATATTCACGTATAGTTAGCATAATATTAGCTTTGTTATCTGGATAACAATCAGCAAAACTTGAAAATAATTGATGGTTATAATCAATTGAATCTGTTTTAAAAACCTTGTAAAAATTAGTTCCTTGGTCTTTAATATATGGAAATAATAATTGTGACACGAATTGTTCCCATAGTACTGATGCGTCTAATCCAATGCGGTTCTTCATTATAAGGGTAGAGAATAAATTTTTACAAATTACATCTTCATTAGATTGCCTTGTTATAGCTTCACGGTATTCCCTTGCAATGCTTTCTTGAATATAAAAGATATTATCTTCTTCATATATCTTACTTTGATTCTTTAATGTATTCAATTGCTCTAATATTCCTTCCTGAGTTATATTAGATGCTAGGAGGGATGATAAAATATCAAACAGACCTTGTTTATCTCTTTCACGTTCTGCAAGAATCCCAAGAATAACTTGCTGTAATGCCATTCTCCACCAACCGGCTTGGTTTAAATCTATGTATTCAAGAAGGGCTATCTGTTCATGAGTTAAATTGCTACTCATAGTATCCGCCTTTCAGGGAGGGGAGATAAATCAAGAGTAATTTAACATAAAAAAGAAAAAATTGCATATACGTAGAGGGTCTAGTCACAGGTTGACGAAGTCGGCGTCGGCGCCGCAGGCCGCGCAGCGCTCGCCGGAAAGGGCGGCGACCTCCACCCGGTAACCCGAGCGGCGGACCAGCACCGCCCCGCACTTGGGGCAGCAGGTGTCGGCGTACCTGGACTCGACGGACACGTTCCCCAGGTAGACGTACTGGAGCCCCGCCTCCTTGGCGATTTTCCAGGCGCGCTGCAGTGTGCTCTCCGGTGTGGGCGGCGCGTTGAACTTCCACGCCGGGTGGTAGCGGGAGAAGTGCAGCGGCGTGCGCGGGTTCCGCTCCGCGATCCAACGGGCGAGCTTTTGCAGGAGCTCGGGGGAATCGTTTTGTCCCGGGATTACGAGGTTGGTGACCTCCACGTGGGCCGGGGAGCCCATCGCCCGCTCGATTATTCCCAGGACAGGCTCCAGCTCGCCCCCGCACTGCTCGCGGTAGAATGCCGGGTCCATGGACTTCAGGTCGAAGTTGAAGGCGTCTATCACGCCGAGGAGCTCGTCGAAGGGCTCGGGCTCGAGGTAGGCGTTGGAGACGCAGACGGTGGAGAGGCAGCGGGCCTTGCAGGCCCTGGCCGCGTCCATGACGTACTCGAACCAGACCAGCGGCTCGGTGTAGGTGAAGGCGACGCCGCGGCAGCCTGGCCGGTCGGCCATCCGCGCCAGCTCCTCCGGCGAGACGTGGCTCGTGGGCGCCTCCAGTTGGCTCGAGGCGTAGTTCTGGCAGAAGCGGCAGCCCAGGTTGCACCCGTTGGGCCCCACGGAGAGGATGGTCCAGCCGGGGTAGAAGTGGTAGAGCGGCTTCTTCTCGACGGGGTCCAGGTTGAGGGCGATGGTGCGGCCGTAGGCGGCGGCGACGAGCTCCCCGGAGACGTTCTCCCGCAGGCGGCAGGTGCCCCTCTTCCCCGGCACGATGCGGCAGCGGTGGGGGCAGAGCGTGCAGCGGACCGCGCCGTCGGCCTCGGGCTCCCAGTACCGGGCTTTCGGGGCCTCCATCAGTCCACCACCAGGTTGTTCTTCAAGAGGAGCTCGGCCCAGCGCAGGTCCTCCGGGGAGGTAATCTTGAAAAGTTGCTTGTGACCGGGGATGAGCTTCACCGGCCGTCCCACGCCCTCCACGAGCTGTGCGTCGTCGGTCGCCCCCGCGAGCCGCTCCTCGTCCTGGTCGAAAACCTGTCGCAGGAGTCCATAGCGGAAGCACTGGGGCGTCTGGACCAGCCAGACCCGGCGCCGGTCCACGGTCATCTTCACCGTGGTCAGGCGGGTGGCGAGCTTGACGGTGTCGGTGGCCTGGACCGCCGCCACCGCCGCGCCGTTCACCAGCGCCGCCGCCGTTATGTCCTGGAGGACCTTCCGCGTGACGAAGGGCCGCACCGCGTCGTGCACGATCACCAGGTCCACCTTGCCCAGGGACTTCAACGCGTAGCGCACCGACTGCCAGCGCTCCTCGCCGCCGGTGACCACGGTGAACTGCCCTCCGAGCCGGGCGACCTCGAAGCCGGTCCGGCCCTCGAAGCCCCGGGGCGCGGTGACCACCAGGCGGTTGAACTCGGCCCTTTCCAGGAGCCGCTCGGCGGCCCGGTGGAGGACGGTCTGACCGCCCAGGTCGGCGAACTGCTTCGGCTCCAGGCTGCCGAAGCGCTTGCCCAGACCGCCCGCCGCCAGGATCAATCCCACTGAAAGCGACATCGTAGGGGTAACCTCCCCTTCGATTTTACTACAACGCCGGCTTCCGGCCAAGCTTGGGTTGCCCCGGCGGCCCGTCGGCGGTAGAATAACCCCCCGGAAGTAATAGCCCGCCCTCATTCCCCGGAGACGCCACCGTGCTGGAGACCATCGGACTGGCGCTGCTTCTGGGCCTTTCGCTGGGGCCAGTCTGCCTGGCCACCTGCTCGGCGCTTTACGTCCCCCTATTGCTGGCCGAGGACCGGCGGGGCTTCGCCGGGTCGTTCAAGCTGTTCCTCGAGTTCAGCCTGGGCCGGCTCCTGGGCTACCTGGCGGTGGGGCTCGCGGTGGGGCTGGTGGCCGAGCTTCTGGACCCGGAGCTGCGACAGGTCCCCTGGCTCCCCGGCGCCTCGGAGATACTGGCCGGCTCCCTCATGCTGGCCTACGGCCTCTGGCGGAGCTTTCCCTCGGCCGCCCTGTGTAAAAGGCTTTCCGAGCGGGAGGGGAAGCCGCCGGCCGCCTTTCTCATCGGCCTCGCCTCGGGCCTCTCCGTCTGCGTCCCCTTCGTCTCCATGATAACCATCGGGGTGGCCACGGGGGACCTGGTGCAGTCGCTTCTCTTATTCATCGCCTTCTTTTTCGGGACCTCGGTCTGGTTCATCCCGCTGACGCTGGCGGGGCCATTGAGCAGGTCGCCGCAGTTGCGAAAGTTCGCGGGCTGGGCGGCGGTGCTGGCCGGGGCGGTCTTTCTGGTCATCGGCGTGTTACACCTCTCCACCGGCACGCATTTTTAGATGGACGGCGCCCCGGATTTCCGGCACATATACCGCGCGCTCCTGGCCCGCTTCGGACCCCAGGGGTGGTGGCCCGGCGACACGCCGCTTGAGGTCTTCCTGGGCGCGGTGCTGACCCAGAGCACGAACTGGGGGAACGTGGAACGGGCGCTGGCGG
>Ga0154649_1067_pt1 | contig 15816 bp, 15 predicted proteins | sample Rifle2008BG13ft_FD_116078 | JGI IMG/M metagenome (GOLD analysis project Ga0154649, IMG submission 116078) | Chloroflexi bacterium RBG_13_51_18
TCGCTTGCCTTCAAGGAAAAGTGTAACCTCCTTAATGACCTGGGCATAATCATCGGAGCGGACATCACCGGTGCAGGGGGCAAGGCAATGACCAAGATGATATTCAAGGCAAGGCCGGGCTTTCTTACCTTCTATTTTTTTATTACAGTTACGCAAAGGGAAAATACGCTTGAGGACACGTAAAGTTTGCCTCACCGAAGCGGAATTGGAAAAGGGGCCGAAGTAGCGCCCGCCGTCTTGTTCGAAGCGGCGGGTGACATAGACGCGGGGCCACTTTTCTTTAGTGTCTATTTTAAGATAAGGGAAGGTCTTATCGTCTTTGAGAACAACGTTATAACGGGGCCGATACTGCTTGATAAAGTTCAGCTCCATGATGAGAGCTTCCTGCTCGGAGCTGGCGATATAGAAATCAATATCTGCCACCTGGGCGACCATGCGCTGGGTCTTTTGCGTTAGTTTTTGGGTTGACTGGAAGTAAGAACGAACGCGGTGATGCAGGCTGGTAGCCTTGCCCACGTACAGAATACTCCTGGAGGCATCTCTCATGAGATAAACGCCGGGTCGGTGAGGCAAACGCTTAAGCTGCTCGTCTAAAAGGCTGCTGATCAACTTTGCTCCTTAATACTATATCCAAGATTATTCTAGCATAGCCGATAAGCGGAGCAAAGAGATTGGATGACCAATAATTTACCAATAATAGCACAGGGTTTTTTACAGCAGGTGTTCCAAAAGTATCTTGATACCTATGCCGATAAGAATGAGGCCGCCTACCAATTCCGCACGCTTGCCGACCAGAGAGCCTACTTTTTCCCCAATCAACTGGGCGACAACCGTAATGATAAAGGCGGTTACACCGACAGTGATGCCGGCAAGAAGGATATCAGTCTTTAAGAACGCAAAACTCAATCCTACCGCCAGAGAATCGATGCTGGTGGCGACAGAGAGAGCGAAAAGGGTAAGCCAACCGTTAATACTTTTCTTTTCTTTCTCTTCATCTTCTTCATGGAAAGCTTCCCAGACCATCTTTCCGCCGATGACAGCGAGTAGCCCGAAAGCGAGCCAGTGGTCATAATTGGATATTAAGTCGATGATAGTACGCCCGGCCAGCCAGCCGATGACTATCATCAAAGCCTGAAAGATGCCGAAAGAAAGCGGGAAACGGAGGAAGCGGCCAAGCGTAAAACGCTTTACGGCAATACTGGAGCTTAAGGCTACGGCAAAGCAATCGGCAGACAAGCCTATGGCGATAATCAGAATGGAGGTGAAGCCGGTATCAGACACCTTTTAATTATGTCACATAGTGAGATGTTTGAAAAACACGGCAATCAACACAAGCTTAATTCAGGCATTTATCGCCACTTTTCAGGTTATCTTGATTAGTCCCTGCTTGATAGCCACAACCACGGCCTCGGTGCGGGCGTTGGCATTAAGTTTACGCAGTATTGAGGTGACATGGTTTTTAATAGTCTGCTCGCTGATGCCGAGTTCCGCGGCAATCTGCTTGTTCAGGTAGCCCTGGGCAATATATTCTAAAATTTCAATTTCGCGGGGGGTGAGGGGTGAGATAAAGGGCCCGGCTTCAGCGCGGGAGGTGAGTTCCTGAAATTGCTGCAGCACGTGTTCCGCCACTTTCGGTCGGTTGGTGAGGCTTTCGTTGATGGGATGTTCCCCTTTAGCTACACGCCGGATCGTCTCAACAAGCTGTGCCGCAGTGACTTCTTTATTAAGGTAGGCCACCGCCTGCGCTTTGATGGCTAAAAACAGCTGGTTATCTTCCGGGTTGGAGGTAAGCAGGATAACGCCGATGTTAGGGGAACGCTGCTTGATTTTCCGCGCCAGTTCAAAGCCGCTTTCCGGCGAGCCGTCAAGGTCGAGAAGAGCGACATCCGGGGGCAGATTATCAATGGCTTTCAACACGTCATTATTAATGCCGATAGTGCCTAAAATAACGATATCCGCAGTATCCGAGAACGTTTGCTCGAGAGCCTGCAGGAATAACGACTGCTGGCTGATGATGAAGATATGGATTTTATTATTGTTCATGACTAGTCATGCCGCTCAGGATTATGTCTGGGTACCCGAACCGCTTTACCTCCTCGACTTTTTCTATTGTTGTTTGGTTGCGTTTCAAAAACAGAGACAAATTGTTCAACCAGATAAGGATCAAACCAGGTACCGGAACGCTTCTTGATTTCTTCGAGGGCTTTCTCGTGAGTGACGCTTTCAGAATGAGACCTTTCAGATATCAAGACAGTGAATTCATTGGCGATGGCCAGAATACGGGATATAAACGGAATATCCTCGCCTTTCAGTCTATCAGGATACCCGGTGCCATCAAACTTTTCATGGTGATGTAAAACAGGCTCAACGCAATCGGAAAGTCGGGGAATATGGCGAATCATTTCCGCCCCGTATGCGGGGTGCGTCCTGACTATTTTCCATTCTTCTTCCGTCAGTCCTCCCGATTTATCCAGTATTTCATCTTTGATGGCTATTTTACCGATATCATGGATTAAAGCACAGGTTTCGATTTTCGAGGTTTCCTCTTTGCTTAATCGGAGCACTCTAGCTAAGGCCAGGGCATAATCAGTCACCTTTTTCGAGTGTTTATTAGTATAGTAACTCCTCGAATCAACCATTTCCGCAAAGGCATGAATAAAGGTAGAGAGTTTCTGACCGATTTCATTGCCTGTTTGAGAAGCGGAACTTGCCGGCATTAACCCTGCCAGAGGGCCAGAAGCACAGATGGTCTGATTACCGCCGTTACGCTTCGCTCTATAGAGCGATACATCTGCAGAGGCGATAATATCAGTATGCGATATGCCGTCATCGGGCCAGCAGGCTAAACCGATACTGGTGGTGATGGTAATTTTCTGAGTGTCAATGCCATCGACGATTTTCTCACGTACCCTTTCAATGACGCTAAGAGCGGCGTCAATCGAGGTCTGCGGGAGGAGAACAGCGAATTCGTCTCCACCGTAGCGGAAAGCGTAATCGGCGTTCCTGATGGCATTTCTAATATTGCGGCCAACGACCTGTAAAAGATCATCGCCGGCAAGGTGGCCGTAGGTATCATTATATAACTTAAATGAGTCAAGATCGAGAATGGCTAAAGCGAAGGTGCCACCGTAGCGGGAATGACGGCTGATTTCACTATCGATAACTTCTTCAAGGGAGCGGCGATTATACAAGCCGGTAAGTTCATCTACGCCGGCTTTCTTCTTGGCCATGGCGTACAGCTGGGTATTCTCCAGCGGCATGGCAATCTGTGAGGCAAGCTGTTCCAGGAGTTTAACATGACGCCGGCTGAAGGCATTGGGTGTTTTACTGGCCAGGATAAAACTACCGATTATTTTACCTTTGGAGATTAAAGGTATATAGGCCGTGGAACGCAGGCCGTGAACATGGAAGAAATCGCTGGTGGTGAAATATTTCTCTTCCGCCAGGTCAGACTCTATGAAAGGCTTCTTCTGTGCGACAACCCAGGCTGTACCGGTCCCTTCCATCGGGACTCTATCTCCAATCTGATATGCGGAACTATCCGGAGATGATAAGGCCACGCAGACAAATTCGTTTTCCTCAATAAGCACTATCCCCGCCCAATGGACGTCAACTACCTTTTTCAGCTCTTCGACAAAGCTGCCGAAAATTTCCTGAATATCCAGGCTGGAAGATAATATTACGCTGGAATTATTGATTACCGATAATTCCTCTTCACGCTCTTTAAGCTGCTCGCGAAGATATTCCTTTTCCATACTGACAGCCACGTTGGCGGTAGCATTCTCAATAACGTTGACATCCTCAAGGGAAAAGCGCCCGGAATGCTTTTCAGCAAGCACTAGAATAGCTATAAGGCGGTCACGGCTGATTAGCGGTATGAACATGGAGATGTTTTTGGATTCAATTTCTTCCCTTTCCTGCGGCCAAAGGCTCAAGAAATAGGGAAGGACGGCCAGGCTGTCTTTAGAAAGGAATTTCTTTTCTTTTTCCAAGTATTTTACGATAGGATTACCCGTCCTAAGTTTAAAATCAGATAGTCGATTTTTATCATCTTTAGGTTCACAGAACTGGGCTATATAGTCGCCGCTCTCAAAATCGGGGAAGAGAAGACCTACCTGTTTAATTTTCAAAGCTTTTTTAAGAAGAAAAACCAACTCGCCGCTCTGCTCTTTAAGACTGAACATATTTTGTATTTTCCTGGTGAACTCATTAAGCTGCTGCTGATAATTATAACTGGACCCCTGAAAAGCGCGGCTCATTATCCTGAAGATACGACCGCGAACCAGATAAATCAAAATAGCGACAGTTACCGCTAACGTTGTAGCTGCTATAGATGACGGAACATCCAGTTGAAAATTGAATAATTTCTCCGAGATAAAGAGCAACAGCAGGTAGGCTGCCACTCCTACAACACCGAGTATTATCCAGGCAGTACTGCGTCTGATAACAAGCCTGATATCAACCAACCTATGCCTGATAACAGCGTAGGTGAGAATGAAAGCGTTGATAAGGTTGCCGTAATGGCTCAAAGGGAACGACCTAGTTATAGAGGGCAAGCTTAAAATGGTGAAAAAAGTAAGCACCGATATACCCAAGATGATGGCGATAATATGGTTGCGTTTAATGGGGTCGGTTGTGGCTTTCAACATCTTGCCAAAAACATACAAGTTCCACGAAACCATAAATATCAAGGGAACAGCAAGAGCAATGACACCTATCTTGTAGAAACCATAGGCAAAGTTATTCTCAATGGTTACGCTGCCGGTAACATAGCCCAATGATATTAAGACGAAAACTATTATTAATGAGGTATATACGTGAGGAATCCAGCGTTTCTGCCCAAGGGGGTAAAAAGATGTTGCGAAGTAATGGAATTGCACCGTCATCAGGAAAAAACTCATTATAACGAGTTTAAAAAGGGATTCCTGGAGTCCAGGGAAATAATTTCCCCTATAAATGAAGTCGAGTGCGCTCCACAACATGGCAGAGATTAGAAATATAACAAACAGGATTTGCTTTTTCTGCCACGATCGGCTAGAAAGCGCCGTTAATAATAATGGTATATATACAATGGTTGCTACCAATGGAGCTATAGCATAAACGTTCATACATGGGCATTATCTGTCCAAATGTAAGAACTGTCAAGAGGTAACTAAAGTAGGCAACCCAAAGTAAGGGAAACTAAAGTACTATGAAATCAGTGTGTTTTCCGACTCGGGGACCTCTTTTGGAACGGATGCGGTTTTTTTAACGATGATGGTCTCATTCTCACCAAGGAGGAGAGAAAGCACTTTTTCCGAGGGATTGACGTGGGGAGGCTTGATATGGGCGAGGTCAGCGCCATTGGCCTGTCTACGGGCAGCATAGTCAGCGAAGGTGCCACGCGGCAATAACGTTACCTTCACACGGAAATCGAGGGAATCTCTCCAGTCCTCCTGAACGCCGGAGTTATTATAACTGCTTCTACCCGCATCTATAATGTGCTTTTCAACAGCACGGGTTACATCCGCATCAGTGCCAGCAAAATCCCTCTTGGGCTCTACCAGCAGATGCAACACAGGTTCACCGGGTATCTTGTAGGCCGTCCAGTCTTCATAGGGGATGGTTGATTTTTCCAACGCCTGCCAGATCTGTCTTTCCGTAAGCTTGATGACCATGAAATTTATCATGTCATCGGCGCGGCGTTCGAAAGCCATCTGCGGGATTTCTATTCCCAGATTATCATTGCGTAACGACGTTATCCTGACCATATCGCCGATGCGGTACCTTATAGCAGCACCGCCATGAAAGTTGGTAAATACAACCTCATAGACTTCACCGGCTTGAACTTCATCCAGCAGTACAGTCTGCATCCGATAGCTGTGGTCCATCTGCCATTTTATGGTCTCTTCTTCCGGGATAAATTCAAGGAAGTTCAAATTGGGGATGAAGGTCATCCCTTCATAATCCCATGTCTGGGTGGCAATAACACCGCCTTCAGTGCTGGAATACATATCCAGGGGGCTCCTGCCCCAGAGTTCCTTGATTTTTTCCTTGTACACGGAACTATCCACACCACTGCCGACAATGCCCCTTAAAGACCATAAATCTTTAGGGAGCACCGGCCTGCCGGTAAGGCGACTCCTAATCAGCGCGCGGGACAAACGCCATAAAGCTCTAGGTTTATTTAAATACTGGCGGATATCAATCCTGCCGGAGGACTCGCGCAGCTTTTCACCCACTTTAACCAGCACCAGAGACAGCCCGAAAAAGTAGTCGATTCCCTCGTTCAGTGCCTGTTTCAATCCGGCGGCGATTCTTTCTTCATAGGATAGTTTTTCCGCTTTCTCCAGGTTCGGCAGATATTTGAGTGGCACCTGCATTCTTAACAAATCGGCAAAGGTGCCGGAGATATAAGGCCGGGGGGCAACCGAATACAGGAGCCTGATTTTATCCGGTATGTTGGAGGTATCTCCCCAACTGCTGCTGCAGGATAACATGCCGATGCCACACAATACCGCGCTCAACTGTTGAGCGTACTCGGGGGACATGGGAAACCATTTACAGGGGTATTCGCCAGACCAGCCGGAGGTGCGGATCCAGAAAGCCGGAGCCACGGGCAGGCTATCTTCCTGTTTTTCCATGAATCCCGGGCAATAGTCTTTATAAGTGGTTAAGGGAACAAGCTGACGGAAATCTTCAACGGTCTCGGGCCGCGCACCGCGCATGATTCTTTTACCAAAAACGCAACTATTCAACATCTGAAACTGCTGAAGAAGCAGGGATTTCTGGATTTCCATGAACTGTTCAATATTAAGGCGAAGGTAACCACAGCCCAATTGCCAGAGTTCTTCATTACGGCCTTGTTTAAGGAGGTCTATCGCTCGCGGCATGGGTCACCTCTCAAGCAAAAAAATAAGTGAACAACCAGACTTATAGAACAAGACTAAGATATGGGGATTAGCTTGGGAAGTGACTATGTTCTAGAACATAGTTCTATCACATCGAGGTAAATGAAACTTAAGAAAGATAAATATTGACTGGAAGTCTACTAGAATTCTTCAAGCTCCGGGCCGGGGTCCAGGAATGATTCCAGCTGCCTGTTGAGCGCCTGGACGGTATCATCGAGCTGACCTTTGTTCATAGACATGCCGTAGCTGACAAAGAACTCTAGGAAGTTATGGAGGAGGTCCGTCATCTGACGGGTAAAAGACTGAAATTCCAGTTTGGAGACGCATTTTTGCTGGTTCAACCGCTCTTTCAACTGACATTGAATGAGGTAATTAACAAACTCTGTGCGGTTCATTTCACCGCGATTATCGTCAATCTGCCTAACGATATCTTCTTTGACTACCATTATTAAATCGTCTTCATCCAGTAAAAGAGTTCTTCTCATGGCTGTAATTTGACCTCTTTAAAATCAGATTTTATACGGGCGGATATTGTTATCAACATTTTCAGTCTAGCATTAGCGTATAAAAATAAGCATAAAGGGTATAAAAGAATTATAAATATTACCTTAAGGTTTCATTAACAAAGAAGGATAATATGCCGCATCAAGCGGGGGAATCGCCGATAAATAAAACCCGGAGACCGATGGGCATCCGGGCTATATTCAGCATACATTGTTTCTAATGCTACCGTTTGGCGTCTTCGGCGGATTCCAGCATTTCCAGGAGAGTATCGATGGCTTTAAGGAGCTTAAAGCCGGGTTCAGTTACCTGATAGGCAATCATGGTATTATCTATGTTTATCTTATTAATAAAACCCTGGTTTACCAGATACTCAAGATACTTTTGTATCTGGTGATAGCTCATGTTGGCGGTATACATTATCTCCGTTTTACCGGCGCCATTTTCACCGACACGGAGCATATCAGCAATTATCTCAATATTAGAGCGCCGCTGCCCTACCGAGGCTTTCTGTTTACCGGTAGCGCCGGACACCGCTTTACCGTCCAGTCCTATATTCATACAGGACTATTGTACTGTCCGTAAAGGCATCTGTCAACAAACATTTTTCGTATTAGATTTTTATAAAATATGTTCCGCCTTGTGCTATAATGGAAACAACTATTTGTATTGTATATGGAATCAGATAAAAATTCGGGTAGATCGACAGTACTTAAGTACCGACGTTGCGTGGTCAAGTTAGGCACAAACCTGCTGACGGGCGGCAGCAATCAGCTGGACCATGCAGTCATGTCCAACCTGGTAGGACAGATAGCCCAGTTGCAAGAACAGGGCGCCGAAATAGTTTTGGTGAGTTCCGGGGCAATCGCGGCGGGCAGGCACAAACTAGGCCTGGCAAAAAGAATCAGGGATATCCCTTTCAAACAGGTGCTGGCATCGGTGGGGCAAAGCAGGCTGATGCACACCTACGAGCAGATGTTCGAGAAACACAATATCAACGTGGCGCAGGCATTGCTGACAAAGACCGATATCGCCGACAGGGCCGGCTATCTAAACGCGCGTAATACTTTACTGGCGCTGATAGAGCTAAAAGTAGTCTGCATCGTTAATGAAAACGACGTGATATCCACCGATGAAATAACAGAATCCAAGTTCGGGGACAACGACAACCTCTCGGCGATGGTAGCCAATCTAATAGACGCCGATATGCTGATGATATTGACCGACATCGGGGGGCTGTACACCGCCGACCCGCGTAAAGACCCGAAGGCCCAACTCATCCCGCTGGTGACGAAAATCGACGCCGGCATTAAGCGGCTGGGAGTGGATACGACAAACACCAAAGGAACCGGCGGCATGTTGACCAAGATAGAAGCCGCCAAACTAGCAACGGACTGCGGGGTGCATATGGTCATCGCCGACGGCAGGGAGCCGGACGTTATCATCAGGCTGGCGAGCGGTGACACCATGGGAACCCATTTTATAAGCGCCGGGAACCATATAGAAAGCCGGCAGCGCTGGATGCTTTCTGGGCTTTGCACAAAAGGCAAGGTAACAATTGACAGCGGGGCAGTGCTGGCGCTCAAGAAACAGAACCGGAGCCTGCTGGCGGCTGGAATAAAGTCGGCGGAAGGGAAATTCGGGCGGGGGGATATAGTGGCTATTTACGACACGGATGGGGTAGAAATCGGCTGCGGCATCGCAAACTACAGCGCCGGTGATATAGCAATAATAAAGGGAGCCCAATCGAGCAAAATCAGCAGTTTATTGAACTCCGATTACGGGCCGGAGGTAGTCCACCGCAACAATCTAGCGCTACTGGAAAGGGAGGCACCAATTGCCAACAGGTAAGCTCTATAATTCCCTCAACGAGGAGTTTATTGCCAATGTAAACTACAATTTCCAGCACGAGGAAGAATACAGGTGGTGGGGAGAACTAACCCTAATAGAATACAAGCAAATCAAGGACGGCGGGGGATATGTTATCGAGATGGAGAATGGGCGGAAGAGTCGGTGTGCGTTGAAAAAGCGGGTAAACCGGGCGGTAACGAGCCTGCCGCCGCGCTATGTATTCCACTTTAGCGGCAGCGGGAAATTCGAATAGCCAGAGGAATTAAGAGAGTCCAGTTTATATCCATACTATGACACCGACAGGGGAAAAGGAGGGGTTGCTACACTATGAAAAACGCCATAGATGATTTGAAGTCTAAGGGGAGGGCGGCCAAGGTTGCCTCGCACCGCCTGGCATATATATCCACAAGCATTAAAAATAAAGCACTGAATTATATCGCTGATGACATCCTTTTAAGGAGAGATGAAATTCTATCAGCTAACGAGAAGGACTACAAGGCAGCTAAAGCTACCGGCATGGGCACGGCTTTACTGGACAGGCTGATGCTGAATGAGAGTCGACTGGAAGGCATTGCCGCGGACACGCGAACCGTTGCCGCCCTAGCCGACCCGGTCGGTGAGGTATTCGAGATGCGTACGATGCCCAACGGACTCCAAATCGGGAAGAAACGGGTGCCTATCGGCGTTATCGGGGCAATTTATGAAAGCCGGCCAAACGTTACGGTGGATATAGCGGCGTTGTGCCTGAAATCAGGCAACGCCGTAATACTGCGAGGCGGCAAAGAGACGATTAACTCCAATACAGCCATCATTAAAGTGATACAGGCGGCCTGCAAGCGGGCGGGGATACCGGCGGGGTGTATACAGTTTATGGATCATACAGACAGGGCACTGGTAGATGAGATGCTGAAAATGAATGATATCATCGATTTAATAATTCCGCGGGGCGGGGCGGGCTTAATAAGGTCGGTGGCGGAAAAAGCCACCATGGCGGTGTTGACCGGCGGCATCGGCGTGTGCCATACATACGTGGACAAAAGCGCCGATATCAAGAAGGCGGTGGACATCGTCTATAATGCTAAAGTGCAACGGCCTACGGTCTGCAACGCGCTGGACACGGTACTCGTGCACGCGGATATAGCGGCAAGCTACCTCCCGGAGATGGCTACAGAACTGAATAAAGCTAAGGTAGAGCTGCACTGCGACGAAAGGACGATGGCAATCCTCGACGCCGATAAGTCGCTAAAGGTTGTTCCTGCCTCGGATAAAGACTGGGGCAAAGAATTCCTGGCGCTGATAGCGGCCGTCAAGGTAGTGGACTCACTGGATGACGCGCTGGAGCATATCGGGAGATACGGCTCGGGGCATTCCGAGGCCATCATCACCGAGGACTACGGCAGCGCAATGCGTTTTCTCAACGAGGCGGACGCCGCCGCGGTTTATGTAAACGCCAGCACGAGGTTCACGGACGGTAGTCAGTTCGGGCTGGGAGCGGAGGTGGGGATAAGCACGCAAAAGCTACACGCGCGGGGGCCGATGGGACTTAAAGAGCTGACGACCTACAAGTGGATTATCTTCGGGACGGGGCAAGTAAGGCCATAGCTATTTCTGAGGTTTCAAGACATCCTGCTGGGCTTTGAAAAGCTGTTGGATGCCCTTTTCCGCTAAAGCCAGTAAATCGTCGATGGACTGCCGGGTAAAAGGCTTGCCCTCAGCGGTGCCCTGAACTTCAACGAATTCACCCTTGCTGGTCATGACGATATTAAAATCGACGGCAGCCCGGGAGTCTTCATCATAGCAGAGGTCCAGCATCATATTGGAATTAACGATACCGACACTGGTGGCGGCGACGGCGCTTTTTAAAGGCATTTTAGAAATTATACCCATCTGCATCAGCTTTTCCGCAGCGAGGTATAAAGCAACATATGAGCCGGTAATGGCAGCGGTTCGTGTACCGCCATCAGCCTGAATAACATCACAATCGACGATTAAGGTCCTTTCCCCTAGAGCCGCCATATCCGTCACCGCACGCAGGGAACGCCCGATAAGGCGCTGGATTTCCTGGTTGCGCCCGCCTACCCTGCCGTTAGTGGAATCGCGCTGGGTGCGGGTAACGGTAGCGCGGGGAAGCATAGCGTATTCAGCAGTGACCCAGCCGGTGCCGCTGCCCTTGAGGAAGGGGGGCACCCTTTCTTCAATGCTAACGGAGCAGAGGACATGAGTCTTGCCCAGCTTAATTAGCGCCGAGCCTTCAGCAAAGCTCTGGTAACCGGGGATTATTTTAATGGGCCTTAGCTCATCATAGACACGCCCGTCAACTCTTTTCACGGAAAAATCTCCAATCTATCTGACGATACGGTGAGAGTATAACATTGATTATTTGGATTGGCAAAAAAACTGCGAAAAGCGGGTTGAATTAGCTCTTTATTCCCCAGAAGACCTTTCTGCGGTTATGAACATAAACTCGATACTGGCCGTTACGTTCTGCTTTTTCTACTTCCTTTCTAACCTGCTCAACACCTTTTGCAAAAGAAAGAGGTTCATTATCTTTTATCATCTTGAGGGCAGAATCAAAACTAGTGGTTTCAATACCCTCTAAAAAGGTCCGGTTTATCAGTTTAGGGTCATCTCCCCTGATAGCATGAGGTTCTTCAAAAGTAAAACCAGCATTGATGAAAAACTTTCTTAACTGCGAAAGAGAGGGATATCTCCGTTTATCATACTCGTACTTCATCGGGAAATATTCATCAAGAGGATGATTTACCATAGCTTCGACGGTCACCTGGTACATAAAAAGCCTTGCCCCCTTGCGTATTATCCTGGCTATTTCATCAAAGAGAGCCTGCTGATGGGACAGGTGATGTAATACCCATGCCATATAAACAAGGTCGATACTTTTGTTCTCAACAGGCAAAGGCTTGCCATCAAAATCATATTGAATAGGGGTTATTCTATCGCTTATTTCGCCCTTTATTATCCGTTCTTTAAGTAAAGCCAACTGCTCAGATGACTTATCATAGGCGAGAATCTGATATCGAGAGATTCCAATAGCATTAAGCTGTTTTTCTATAAATTCTGTCTGCTGGCCTGAGCCGACGCCAAGCTCAACGATATTGAAAGGTAAACCGGAAAGGTTTCTATTAAGTCCGGCACGGGAAATCATGAATGCAGCGAATCTGGGGGTGCCTTTTCTGACATGAGCATAACTACGGCTAATTCCTTCGTACGAATGGGTGATTTCCATTCTTTTATTCAACGTTCAGAGAAACAAGATATTTATTCAGTAAGCTTAAAGCAGCCCTAGCAGCACTTTGCTTATTTTCCTCACGGGTGCCGTTGAACTGATGTTTGCGACTTAAAGTCTTGTCTTTGTGAGCCAAGCCAATATAGAAAAGCCCTACATCTTTTTCCAGCGAGGAACCACACGGCCCGGCGATACCTGTATCAGAAATACATATATCCACCACGAGGGCTTTCCTACCGCCTTCAGCCATTTCCGCAGCGACCTGCGGGCTTACTGCGCCGTATTGTGAAAGCGTAGAGGCTTTGACACCGAGGAGCTTCCTCTTGGTGGAATTGGCATAAGCAGTAATAGATCCCTTGTAATAGATAGAACTGCCAGGCACGTTGGTGATAAGATGGGATATAAGCCCGCCGCTGGCCGATTCCGCCACGCCTAAAGTGAGTCTCTTTTCCCGCAGCAGCGCCCCGATTACGTATTCCATTTCAGACATATCAAATATACCTGTCCGTCATAGCCATGGTAATACATTGCTTTTAATGAAATCGAAGTTTTGTTTTACTTTTTCCGCGCCGGCAACCACGCCCATGTGGCCGGGCAGCAGATATTCGATATCAAGCCTGGATAGAGACTCGATAGATTTTTTTAGGTCGTCAGTGTTGCCGCCAGGAAGGTCGACACGGCCGGTATTCATTTCAAAAATGACATCGCCACAGACAAGCACTTTTTCTTTCTGAAGATAAAAGCAAACGCAGTCCGGCGAGTGACCGGGGGAGGAGATAATTTCCATTTGGATGTTTCCCGACTTGAGAACCGGCTCTTCCAGTAGATAATCCACAGTAAATTCACCCGGCTCCATGCCGAAAAGTCGGGCGCCGTCAACCACCACCAGTTGATAATTTTTCTTCTGTACGGGATACAGGGCGACTCTAGCGTTAGAGAGTTTCTTGAACTCTTCGTTGGCGCCACAGTGGTCGATATGAAGGTGGGTATTAACGATAGTGTCAATATCGCCGGGCTTAATGCCGTCTTGCTGCATGGCGTTAATACGAAACGAAAGATAATCAGGATTACCGGGGTCGATGATAATGCCGGGGCTGCCTTTAATGACATAGGTATTACAGTCCAGCATTCCCTGTTCCGGGTAAAAATATAGATTATTTATCAATTTCATGCTATATTATCTCCAAACGAAATAAAAGATAGTCAACAATCTATTATATCATGCGGGAGATGATGATAAATAACAAGGAGGCTAAAAGATGGGACTGACAGCAGCGATTCTCGGGGCATTAGGGGGGATAGCCACGGTTCTCGGCGTTCTTAACATCCTAGAGGTAACATCGGACCCAATTTTGAGCGATAAACTAACATGGCCGTTCTGGATGTACGCGGCAATAGTTCTTCTTCTTGGCGCAATCGCCTTCTTACTGGGGCGTAAACAGAACTACGAAGACTAGCTGTATTTATTCAGCACCGAGAGATTTTAGTTGAGTGAAAATAAGGACAGCCCGGGCATCCGTCTGACGGTGAAGGTAACACCCAACGCAGGACGCAATGAAATAACCGGCTTTAAAGATGGCGTTTTACGGGTAAGAATCGCAGCGGCGCCGGAAAAGGGCAAAGCCAATAAAGAACTTACCGATTTCCTGGCGGATAGGCTGGGGATAAGAGGAGCATCCGTATCGATTATCAAGGGACAGATGAGCCACATCAAGATGGTTCTTCTAGAGGGGATAAGCGGCGAGGATTTAACAAAACTACAGTAGACAAAGGGGAAAAAGGGAGGGGGGCCAACGCCCCCCTCTTTCTTTATAGATTCAGTCTTTACTATTATTAAGTCTTCTTCTTGCGGCGACGCCACCAGGCGAAATAGAGGATTACCATGATAATTATCCAGAGCGGGCTGAATATGCCCAGTCCGATAAAAAAGGTCCCGACGGCGCGGAAAAAGCTTAAAAGTGCGTTCCAGGCACTTTCCGCGACGCTGCCGGCGCTCCAGCCGGGAAGAACAGTTATATAGTCCTCCCTCTCATAGGTCTCGCTGGTGCCTTTATCATCGGTGACTTTTAGAGAGACGGTAAAATCACCACTGGAACGATAAACATGGTACGGGTTGGCTTCGGTACTGGTATCGCCGTCACCAAAATCCCACCCGTAGGTATAGGGCGAGAAGCCGCCGGAGACATTTGTATAAAACTGGATGCCGGTGTCTTCCTTGCCAGTGCGGGTTTCCGCCGTAAATTCGACGATAAGCTTGGACTGCTCCAGAGTAACGGTGAATAAAGCCATGGCAGAACTCTGCTCAAGATACTGCATCTGGCCTTTAATTAGTTCGATTTCTTCACGGGTATTGGTAAGTTCTCTCTGGACAGAGAGGATTTCCTGGACCGTGCCAGCATGGGTCATCAGCTCAAGCAGCTGGGCCTCGCTGGCCTCAAGATTGCGCAGCCTGGAGGCGAGGTCGGTATACTGCTCGGTGACGTCCTGTCCCGAAGTAGACTCCGACTTTACGTCAACAGACAGGTTATGCAAAGCCTGGAGCGTATCGTTAAAGCGGGCGGAATCCACCCTGAAGTTGATATAGGCATACAACCTGCTGCGGTCTTCACTGATATTGGAATTGACAACAAAACCGCCATAAGTCTCGGAGAGGGTGTTAATTTGCTGTAATGTAGCGGTGACATCATCAACAACAATTATCAAATAGGCAGTGCGAATTACCATGCGGTCCGCTGCCACAGCATAGGAAGTAGCATAAGAGATATCACCGTATGCGACGCTACCTTTTTCAGGGGCAGGCACCTGGGTAATAATGACAGGAGGCGGATACTCCCTGGGGATTGTTGGAGCCGGCACGATGGCCGTTGTTGCGGGAGGCATCGCTAGTATTGTCGGAGCCGAGGTCTGGGTCATAGCGACACCATCATTCAACCCGGATGTATGCACATACGGACCTGCCTCCTGACCCGAAGCACAGGCAACCGTACCAACTAAAACCCCGATAATCATTAGAGCCAGTAATCCAAATAACGCTTTTTTCATATAACCCTCCTAATAAATAGGTGTTCTGTAATATTATAACGCAGAAAGATATAAAAGGTTGGCAAAAAAGGCAGGGAATTATTCAAAAAGCTGAAAAAAGCTCATCGGCTGGTTTCGTAGGCACGGATGCGTCTCATGCGGAGGATAAGAAATACTTCCTTACCTACAGATAAATCCATTTCGTCAAAAATATAAGAAGGTATCTCCGATACCAAGGATTTCCCGGCTACATCCAAACGGATTTTCACCATGTTGCCGGCAGGATCGATAGAGGTTATCATACCCTGG
>Ga0154649_1041_pt1 | contig 15147 bp, 17 predicted proteins | sample Rifle2008BG13ft_FD_116078 | JGI IMG/M metagenome (GOLD analysis project Ga0154649, IMG submission 116078) | Chloroflexi bacterium RBG_13_51_18
CCCTCTCAAGGACGAGATCACGGGTTCGAATCCCGTATGCGCTACCAAATTTCCCTAGAATATCATTAAAAACAGCCAGTAGACCGCTGCGTTTATTATCGTTAGCGGGGCGCCGATTTTCACGAATTCCAGGAAAGTTAAGGTAGCGCCGCCTTTCTTTTCCGCGTTCTGGATGATGATTACGTTACTGGCGGCGCCGAGGATGGTTAGATTGCCGGCTATGGTGCTGCCGGCCGCCAATGCCATCATACCCGCCGTCGAGGCACCCGCGTGAATGAGCACCGGTAAATAGAGCGCCACCAGCGGTACATTGGAAAGCAGCTGGCTTAAAACAACACTCACCCCTATAACCATCCCAGTAGATGACAAGTCAACGTTAGCAGCTTCGATGGCGGACTGGAAATAGCCGGAGTCCCAGACGCTCTGCATCAGGACAAACATGGCGGTAAAGAAAACCAGCGTCGACCAGTCCAGCCGCTTTAAAAGGCCAGGGCGCTTCGGCAGATAGAGGAAAACCGGCAGTGCCGCGATGAGGGCGATATAAGTCAATCGAAAATCGATATCGATTCCGGCCAGCACGATGCCGATTCTTGCCAATACCAGAACAACCAGCAATATCAGGGAAATCCTGGATAATACAGCCAGTCTGGCGTCTTTTATAATCTCTACGGAGTGCTGAAAAGCCTGTCCGTTAAAATGTTTCCGGTAAAAGAGTCTTAGCATCAGATACGCGATGAACAGGTTTACCAGCGTGGGAACCAGCAGGTATTTCAAGTAAGTAACAAAGGGGTTGGGCACATCGCCGTTCAGGGCTATCAGCAAATTCTGGGGGTTGCCTATCGGGCTCATGACGCTACCGATAGTCACGGCAAAAGCCAGCGAAAGCAGCAAGATTTTGGGTTGCGTTTTGGTCTTCCCGGCCAGCGACAGCATCACCGGGGTGCCGATAATAGCCAGGGTATCATTCATCAGCAATGCCGAGAGCAGCCCCATCCCGAAGAGAACAAGTAGCACCAGGGCTGACAGCGAACGCCCCCTCCGGAATAATTTAGAGGCAAGGTGGCCGAGATAGCCGCTTTCTTCCATGGCCTGCCCGATAGTAAATACGCCGAACAGAAATAGCATGACATCGGCATTTATAGCCTTCAAAGCCTTATCCGGGGTTATCTGACCAGTGACCAGGACGGACATCGCCCCCAGCAGCATTATCTGCCAGATACGAAACCTGATATTGCCGACCTGCCGGACGGCTATTAGAACAAAGACAACGGCGAGAGTGATTAACGATATCATTAAGAGGTGCGGCTCATTCCGTAACGACTATCCATATTTTTGATAATTCAATATGATAAGCTACTATTTAAAGCGAATAAGCGCCCGTCCAGAGGCCAGTCATAAAGCTGCGGGCATTAATACCCAGTACGCGTGTATCATAGCCCCCCTCCTGCACAATTAGCGTGGGGATATGCAATATACCAATCATTTTCCCCATCTCCTCGAAGTCGGCGGCTTCCAGCGTCCAGCTACCGGTGGGGTCTTCCCGGGCGGTATCCAGTCCGAAGGGAACAACCAGATAGCGCGGTCGGAACCTGGTTATGCGTTTCAACACGTCTTTAAGCTCGCGGCGGTAGGTTTCGCCATCCACTTTTTCCGGGAGTGGGACATTGATATTAAATCCCCGCCCCTCTCCTTTGCCCTTTTCGCCGACAAATCCGCTGAAATACGGGTAGGCGAAGCTGGGATGTCCGTGAATGGACACGGTCAATACGTCGGAACGTTCGTAAAAAATCTCCTGGTGGCCGTTGCCGTGATGATAATCCACATCCAGCATGGCCACTTTGCCGTATTTACTTAAAAGATTAGCCGCAATAGAGGCCGAGTTGAAGTAGCAAAAACCTCCGTAAGCCGCAATCTCGGCGTGGTGGCCGGGCGGGCGCACTAAGGCATACGCCAGGCGGTAGCCCTCCAGGAGCTGCCTGGCCGCGGTAATAGCGCAATCCACCGCCCTCTTGGCCGCCAGGTACGCGTTACTCGTTAGCGGCGTGAACGTATCGATGCAGTAATAACCGGCGCGTATCGGCAGGTCCTTGGGGGGCCGAGTGCGGTTGCGCACCGGGAAGACATAGGGATAAATAGCAACTTCGGGGTCGAGTTTCCGGCAGACTTTCCAGAGGTATTCAACGAAGCCGGGGTCGTGGACGGCGGTGATATTTTTTTCCGAATAATGCCGCGGCGGTATCCTCTGGAAGAGGTCCGTCTTCTGCAGTTCCTCCAATATGGCGTTTATCCTCACCGGGGATTCAACATAGCCGCGTTCCCGGACGTGATGAATATCATGACGGTCGTTAATAACCAGCCTGATACGCCGGTCCTCCCGTACAGTACGGCTGACGGGCGGCGGCGGCTTTTTAAAAAACCTGGGTTTGCGCAGTTGTACAGGGTCATCTTTGAAAGACCCGACCACCATTTCAACATATTCAGCGGGACAGACGCCCTTGTATTTCCTCTCTAAAATCGCCCTGACGATATCACGGGCAAAATCCCTCGGCAGTTTAAAATCCAATCCCAGGTCATCGTACACAAGGTACGGAGGGTTATCATCGCCCGGCGTCAGGGGGGTCTCGTAAGCGGTATTGGCGATGGGGCGCGCCCCGTATCTTTCATAAAAACGCAGGCGAGCGATGTTCTGCTTACGCATTACGGGGTCGGGGCTTAACCTGGGGTCATCCGGGAGACACTCGAAGAAAATGCCGATAGCTTCCAGGTCGAGCGCTTCCTCACGCACTCTCTCGTAGAGGGCGCCGCCAATGCCCCCACTAGTTTTCCGCTGCGCCGCCGAAATATAGTCGAGGTAGCAGAAATGCAAAGTCGGCTCGTGAAACAGCAGCGCAAATCCATCCAAGTGACCTCTTATGCCCTCGGCTACGAACAGGATAGACCGGAAGCGGTATTTCATGGGGTCACGGAGCTGTTCCGGCAGCTTATTGATATCCCGTTTAGATATTAGCGGGAACTGGTCACGTAAAATAGCCTGCACCTGACCGATGGCGCTCTGGTTGGCCGGGGTAATATCGTCATAGACTCTTCTAATACGGAACATGATAAAACAACACCTATCTATGTATATATTTTAGCCCGCCCCGCCGATTACGCCCAGTGATTTAAGCCCATCGATAATCATACTGACAGCGATGGCGGCCAGCAGCAGGCTGAATACCCGTGAAATAGCGGTAAGCCCACCCTGCCCCATAAACCTGGCTATTTTCTGACTTAAAAAGAAGATAATCCAGGTTATTGCCATATTGAGCGCGAAGGATATCAACACCATATAAAGCGGAAAGCGCCCCGCCAGGAGCAGCAGAGTGGCTATAGTGGCCGGTCCGACGGTAAGGGGCGTACCGATGGGCACGACAGCCACCATTTCCTCCTTAACGACGGTAACCATGTGGCCAGTAATCATGTATCGTATCGAGAGAATAAGCAGGACAATACCGCCGGCGACGGCGAACTCCTGCACCTCTATGCCCATAACATTAAGGATGAACTGGCCAAGGAAAAGGAATACCAGGCCTACCAGGGTGGCGGTCAGGATAGCGTAATTGACCATCCGGCCTTTTTGCCGACGGTCCATATCCTGCCCCGCCATGATGAGGAAAGGCAGATTTCCGAAGGCATCGATAACGATGAAGAGCGGGAGGAAGGTCATTATGAAGTCATGCCACTGGTCAGCCATAACAGGTCATCCCCTCCTGTATAAAACCCTGCTATCCTTATTATAGCTTCTTTTGCAGGATAAGTTTATCATCCCCTGAAGAATAGAAGTCCGGGATGCGGGCGATAACTTCATAGCCGCGGGCGAGGTAAAACTGTCTGGTATTGTCATATAAAGGCGTAGATGAGGTCTCGATAAATATCAGCCTGCCGCGGGCTTTCTTTATCGCTGTTTCCGTAGCTTCAGAAAGCGCTTTGCCCAGGCCCTTCCCCCGCCGCGAACGGTCGACGGCAATCCAGTAAATATCCCACGTGCCTACAGTGCAGGGGGTCTCGCCATAGCAGACGTAGCCGGCAACCTCGCCGTTATCCTCGGCAATCTGGATGATGTAACCGGACTTTTCACCACCGGCGAGACAACCGTCGATTAGCTCCTCGGCAACAGTCACCTCGAAAGGTTTAAATTCGGGCGTATTTTTTAATATCCGCAGCAGCGCCGCCTTGTCTTTGTGGGACATGGGGCGGATTTTCAACGTCATCTTTATCTTTCTCCAGCGCAAGGTCGATTATCTTTACGATAAATTCCGCATAGCTCAAACCGGCGGCGCGGGACTGGCGGGCCGCGCCGGTGCCGGGCGAAATATCAGGATTGGGGTTGATTTCTATGATATTCAATTTCCCGGCTTCATCCATGCGCATGTCCATGCGGGCATAACCGCGGCCTACGAGCAATTTGAAAGCAGTCAGGGCGGTGCCGGAAATATATTCCAGTTCCGCCGCGCTGACCTTAGCCGGACAGATAACCCTGGTCCCTTTGAAATACGGGCTTTCCGGTTCCCACTTAGCGGCGAAGGTTAAAATGCGCGGCACTTCCGGCGCTAATGAATATACGATTTCAGATACCGGCAGGACGACGCACTGCGAATTGCCCATGACAGTAGCATTGAACTCACGCCCGCCAATAAAGTGTTCGACGAGAGCGCCGCTTTTGTAGGACTCCGTGATGCTGCGCACCTGCTTTTCCAAGGAGAAAAATTCCATAACCAGGCTGTCGGCGGTAATACCGTGGCTGGCGTCTTCAGCGCGGGGCTTGACGATACAGGGAAAATCCAGGCGGAAGTTGTGTAAATTATTAGGGTTAAGCACCTGATAATCCGGAGTGGCAATGCCGGCTTCCTTCAGAATCGTTTTTACCCCAGCTTTATCCAAGGCAAATCTTAAGATGGGAGGCCGGCAGCCGGTGTATTTAATGCCCAGTTCCGTCAAGGCTTCAGGGACCAGCACTTCCGTTTCGGGTTCGCCGCAGAAGCCTTCGAAGAGGTTGAAAACCACGTCAACATCTAGGGCGGCAAGCTTTTTCATGGCTTCCTCGAAGGGAGGCGCCAGGGGCAGCATAGATACCTCATGTCCCGGTTCACACAGCGCCTTTTCCACAGCTTTAGCAGCATCGAGGACTCCCAGCACCGCTTTTTCTTCATGAGCGTGGTCATAGCGCGACGGCTGCGGTTCGTTATAAACGATGGCTACGCGCTGATGCATTGCGGATACCTCTCCAAGGCGGCGTCAAGCACGGCGCCGATAACCTCATCATGAGTCCAGCCCAGCTTGACGGCCATAATTATTAAATCGCTGTAATTGCCCAGTCCGGGCAGCGGATTAATCTCCAGGAAATAAGGCGTCCCGTCCCGGCCGATGCGGAAATCCACACGGGAAAAATCACGGCAGCCCAGCGTCTTAAAAGCCTTTAGGCTATATTGCTCCAGTTTATCAAGTACCGGCACGGGCAACTGGACCGGCGATTCATATTCGACGAGGTTGAGATAATCGCGCTTGACCTCTATTGAATAGACGAAATGCCCTTCTTTCTTTTTGGGTAGTATGCGCATCATGCCTACCAGCCGGGGAGGAGAATTGCCGATGACGCCTGCCGTCACCTCATCGCCGCTGATGAATTCCTCGACCATGACCGGCTGGTGATAGTTCCGGATAATTCTGGCTATTTCTGCTTCTGCCTGCGGGATGTTTTCCGCTAGTGATGTAAGACGGATGCCCTTACTGGAACCTTCATAGGCTGGCTTGACGATAGCAGGGAAGGGAAAGCCCTGCCAGTCTATCTGCTGTGTTTCCGGTTCTTCTTCGATGACCAGCCACCGGGGAGTGGGTATATTGACAGCTGCGACCAGTTTCTTAGTGATTGCTTTATCCAAGCATATCGCCAGGCACAGAGGGTCGGAGCCGGTGTAGGGAATATTCAGCATCTCTAAAACGGAGGGGACCTGCGCTTCCCGACTGCGGTAGCTGCCCCTGCCCTCGGAGATGTTAAAGACTATATCCACTTCCTCGCGGCGGATATTATCTAAAAACTGTGTCCCGCCGCCAAGTTTAATGATGCGGTGCCTCTTTTTCTCAAGAGCGCCGGCTATTATCTCCACCGTTTCCGGCGAATCGTATTCTTCCTGGGCATCATCAACGGCAGAATGCCCCGTTGCGTTTGTCTTAAGATCGTATGATAATCCGATCCGCATCAGCCTCTCCTTTGACTTTAACAGGTAGATCGGCATCCGCCAGCAGGCTTTCCACGACCCCGCTTACTGGCGGTGCGGCAACGGCCCGGTTCTGTGAATTGGGGTTACGATAACGGAAGACCTTTCCTTCGTAGTTTTTCACAATCAATTCGTCGTTATTCATCGAGAGTACGTAGTTGGGCTGCAACGGCACCTTGCCGCCGCCCTGTACGAGGTCAACGACGAAGTTTGGCACGGCAAGACCGGAGGTAAATCCCCGCATGCCCTCGATAATTTTAATTCCCGTCTCTACGGACGTGCGCAGGTGTTCTGTGCCCTGTACCTCGTCACACTGGAAGAGATAGTATGGTCGCACCTTAGCCTTCAATAGACTCTGGCACAGCCTGGTCTGCGTTTCCACGCTATCGTTAATGCCCCGCAGGAGCACTGTCTGGTTATTTACCGGCACACCGGCCCGTAAAAGACGATCGCAGGCGGCGGCCGCCTCGGGGGTTACCTCGTTGGGGTGGTTGAAATGGGTATTGAGCCATATCGGGCCGTATCTGGAAAGCATGTTGCACAATTCGGCATCGATACGCTGCGGCAGCACCACCGGGAAACGCGTGCCGATACGGATGATTTCAATGTGTTTGATTTCCCTTATCTTTGAAATAATGTACTCAAGGTGGCTGGTCGATAGCGTTAGCGGGTCGCCGCCGGAAAGGATAACATCCCTGATATCAGTATTGCGGCGCAGGTAGTCCAACATCGACTCTATTTCGGCGTCGGTTCGCGTCCAGGCGCCGTGCCGCCATTCTCTTTTGCGGGTGCAGTGACGGCAAAGCATGGGGCAGATATCCGTCAGCACCATCAGCGCCCTGTCCGGATAGCGGTGCACCAAGCCCGGGACCACGGAGTCTTCCTTTTCCGCAAGCGGGTCTTCCAACCCGATAGAGCTCATGGAAATCTCATGGATGCAGGGCACCGCCTGTTTCCTGATGGGGTCGTCCGGGTCATCGGGATTGATGAGCGATAAATAGTAGGGGGTAATTGAAAGAGGATAGCGCTGGGATACCGCATAGATTTGCGCCTGTTCCTCGATTGACAGAGGTATCAGCTTGACAAGCTGTTCTAAAGAGGTTATCCGGTTACGGAATTGCCATTTCCAATCTTTCCAGGAACTATCCGGGACGTTCCAGAAAAACCGGTATCTACCGGTGGCTTGATTACTGGGAGGCTCTTCCTCGATTCTCTTGACTAATATACTTTTACTGGGGGGCTCTTCGTTTTCACTTTTTGTACAAATAACGTTGGTGATTTTCTCGGGTGTGTGGCCGGGTTGACTTTTCGGAGCCACCGATGCTGTTTTCACTTTTTCTTTCTCAACACTCCTTAACATTTATTACTTTCGTGATATACGTAAACTTTAATTCATTAACCTATTGTGTTAACTTGACATTCCTGATATAATATACAGGAATAAATATTCCTAAATTAATTATACTACGTTGATGAAAATTGTCAATAGTATTTTAGGCCAATTATTAAAACAACTATCATTATTATATCATCAATCGGGGTAAGGAGGAAACGAATATGCCGGGTTGGAAATTCCTGACCAATCACGCCCTGATTTTATGCCTCGTTGCCCAGCAGCCGCGTATCACGGCGCGTGACATTTCTGCCGCTGTCGGTATTACAGAAAAGGCGACCCGCAACATTATCAACGACCTGGAAGCTGACGGCTATATTACCAAGAAAAGAGAAGGCCGACGCATCAAGTACAGGGTCGACCCCGATATGCCTTTGAGAAGCGAGACGCAGCAGAATAAAGCCATCGGTGACCTGCTGGAGACACTCGGCTGGAAAAGGCGCCGTAGCCAAGCCAAAAAAGAAGTAGCTGTCTAGTACAGGCAGGTTTTACTTCTAACTCAGATTCTTCCCTGATATTCCATTCCGATTTTTCTTAAGGTGCGCTATTATGCGCGCTTTTTTGTTTAATAAAATATTATGCTGGAGGCGATTTCACGCCAGCCAATGATTTGTTATATAATGATACCTGCAAATTCAATTAACTAAACAATAGGAGGTAATCATGGACCTGGGTTTAAAGGGTAAAGTAGCGCTGGTTACCGGTGCCGGCAGCCAGATAGGATTCGGTAAGGAGATTGCCCTGCTGCTCGCCAAGGAAGGCTGTGACGCTGTGGCTGTCACGGATATCAACATCGATGACTGCAACAAGACAGCCGATGCGATAAAAAAACTCGGCAAAAAATCCATCGCCGTGAAAGCGGATGTCACCAATCAGGCCGATGTTGCCGCGCTGGTTAAAAAGGTCATGGATGAGTATAAAAAAATAGATATCCTGTGCAATGTGGCTGGCGGTATTGCCAGCCGCGTGCCTTATGACAAGGCCAAGCCGGAAGACTGGGATAAAGATATCCACCTAAACCTCTACAGTATCATGCTTACCTGCCAGGCGGTGCTCTCCTCAATGAGGGAAAAGAAGGCCGGTGTTATAATTAACATCGGGTCAGGCAGCACGCGCATGTACGGCCACGGCGCGGGTAATACGTATGCCATTTCCAAAGCGGGTGTCGATACCTTTACCAAGCAGCTAGCTTTTAACGAAGCGAAAAACGGCATACGCTGTAATTGCGTCGCCCCCGGTCCCGCCCCAACCAATTTCATACCCGGCCCGGATAAAAAAGGGATGATAGACATGCTGGCCAAGACGATACCTATGGGTAGAGGCGCCACACAATCCGATATCGCCAATGCCACGGCCTTCTTCGCGTCCGACCTCTCAAGTTACATTACCGGCCAGATACTGCACGTTTCCGGGGGATCGGTACTAGACTAAGCTCATTTGATACAGTTTTAGTTGTTCCCAAAAATTGAGGAGGTAACATGGATCTCGGTTTTAAAGGGAAAGTAGCGCTGGTTACCGGTGCCGGCAGCCAGATTGGTTTTGGCAGAGAAATAGCGCTTGTTCTGGCTAAAGAAGGCTGTGAAGCAGTCGCGGTGACCGATATCAATGAGGAAGATGCAAAGAAAACGGCCGAAGCGGTCATGAAACTCGGCAGTAAGTCTATCGCTATCCGGGCGGATATCACCAAAAAACCTGAAGTCGACGCCATGGTTGAAAATGTCATTAACGAATACAAAATAATCAATATCCTCTGCAATGTTGCAGGAGCCATACTGCATAAAGATAACGTTCCCCTGGATGAGCAGAGATATGAAACCTGGTCCAAGCAGATGGACCTTAACCTTTTCGGTACCATGTATGTCACACGGGCTGTTCTTCCCCACATGAGAAAACAGAAGCACGGTGCTATTGTTAATATAGGTTCCGGCAGCACTCACCAATATTCTTTTGGCGTGGGGATGTACGCCATATCCAAGTACGCTATCGACCTGTTTACCAGGCAGATGGCTTACCAGGAAGGTAAGAACGGCATACGCTGCAACTGCATCGCCCCCGGCCCGGCGCCGACCAATTTCGGGGCCGTTCTAAGGGAAGGTGCACCCCCTCCCCCCCCCGAACAGTATAATAAAATGCGTGAGGCAATGCTGGCGGCTTTCCCCCTTGGCAGGATGGGTACCCCAGCCGACATAGCAAACATCACCGTCATCATGGCATCAGAAGCGACCAATTACATTACAGGGCAGTTGATCCATGTTTCCGGCGGGAACGTGATGTAACGCGCGGATAACTTATCTTAGATTCAGTAATAACATATTTACTGAAGGATGAACATCTGTAATTTTAATGCTGTCAATAGGCTATAGGGGTACTTTTTCACAGACGGTCGGGTATACATTTAGCCTTGACAATCGGCGAATTCCGTGTTAAGATTTAGGCAGAAGTTCATGATCAACATGAATAATGCTTCGGGAGGTGCTCTATGAGACTTCACGAGCTTTACGGAGTATGGCAGGTGGACAGTTGGGGCCCTACCATGTAGTGGGGCAAGCAGAAAACGGACTTGGCTCGTAGTTAACTGAGGCCAGATCTGCTACGCAGACGCCCGGTACGGTAATTTACCGCGAGTGAGTTGAGTCCGGTACCAGTTGGATTTCAGCGGGGGTCGTTTTTTTCGACCCCCGCTATTTTTTGAGGGAAATTGAATGGCTAGTTGCTGTTGGGGTCGGTCAGGCCGGTTTTTTCCATAAGGGTGCGGTAGAAACCGGCGATATCTTCGTCGTAGATTTTACTCTCGGCTGCGATGAAAGGCGCCGTTAAAGCTTCGCGGTATATTTTCTCAATATCCGGAAGCAGACCGGTCAGGCTCTGCGTAACGTTTTCAGACTCGTCGACCGGCTCGGTGGTTTCCGCGAAGGCGGGCAATACCGGCTTTACGCCGTATAGTATCATGAAACAGATAACGACACCGCAGATGAAGCTTATTGCTATTTTCATAGTGTTCCCCAGTTCCTGTAAGCAAGAAACATCGGATTACACTATAATTCTGGCACAAGAGTATAAATTGCCCTGTAAAGACTATAAATAATCCATAAAGGTAGGGTTAATTTTCTATAAAGAATTTCCCCTGCAAGCGTTATCCGGTTCTCGGTAAAGCCGCCCTGCTTTCCTTGACATCGGGTTTCATTCAAATCTAAAATAGCGGCAGAGTACTGCTCGCTTTCATCAATCCCGGTCAGATATTCCTGCAGGAGGCAGCATGGGTAAAAGCATACGTATTTTGCCGGCCATCCTCACCAGAGACCCCGCCGAGCTGGGAAAAATGGTGCGCCTGGCAGAGTCATTTACGGACTGTGCGCAGATCGATATTATGGACGAGCAATTCGTGCCGTCGAAAAGTGTCTCCTGTGAGGACATTGCCGGGTTAAAAATTAAACTGCAGTGGGAGGCGCATCTCATGGTGCTGCGCCCGGAAGATTGCATCAATGATTTCAAAAAAGCCGGGGCACAGAAAATCGTTTTTCACTTTGAAGCTACACCAACTCCGGAAAAAACAATACTCGCTATCAGGAAGCTGGGGATGCAAGCGGGGCTGGCGGTCAACCCGGAGACCCCTCTTAAAGCCATCACGGCACTGGTCAAGCAGGTGGATAGCGTGCTTTTCCTTTCCGTCAACCCGGGTTTTTACGGCGCTGAATTCATCCCCGAGGTGCTGGATAAAATAGTCGAGTTCCGCCGGGCCTACCCTCAAATGGAAATCGGCATCGATGGCGGCATCAAAGAAAAAAATATCAGTAAAATTGCCCGCAGCGGCGTTGATGTTATCTGCGTAGGCAGCGCTATTTTCAGGCAGCCGGACCCGTCCGCCAGCTATAACCGACTCAAAGCCTTGGCGTCTTCTGCGATTTCTTGATTTCTATAAAAAGGGAATAAAGATGTTTAAAGTAAAAGCTACGGTCATCGGTTTTGACAAGGACGAGAAAAAATATCCTTGCCATTTCCGCTATAAGATAGGCGAGGAAATCATTTACGACGGCGAAACGATTACCGGCAGGGTCTGCCCGTCTATGGCTCCCGTGCTAGGGCGGGCTTTTAACGACCTGCTGGCGTCTGGCGGCAGGCACAAGGAAGGCGAGCCTCCCGGCAGCTATTTCCCTTTCTGGCACTCCCCCTTGAGTATTTACGACCCAGCCTGTAAAAAATACGACGGCGTCGGCTTCCGCCCCACCCCGGAAAGGCCGGAGGAAGACTATAAATTCATCGCCGATGAAACGCTCTTCGATACGCCGCCGGGCGGCAAATACAACATCGGCCAAGGCACGGAAAAACGGGCGTTTTCTCTGGTGTGCGGCGATAAACACACGCTGGCGCGCTTTAAGGTAGAAGCCTTCGATCTCGCTGATAAAGGCGACTCACTGCCCTACTACCGGAGGGGGATGTCCATTCTGAATAAAATCATCATTAGACCGGGCATTCCCGTGGATAATATACTCGGCGAGTTTTCAACGGATGAGATAAATAATATCTACCCGATATTAGGACAAAATATCATCGCGGTGCTTGTGGGGGAACTTGAACTGATGGGCTATGTCGAGGTAGCCGACGGAAAAGCTAATGCCACAGAAAAAGGCCAGCAAAAGCTGGCAGCCTTTAAAAAGAGCCTGACTAAAGAAGAAAGAAAAGCCCTGAAACTATAAACCTGGAATCTTGATATCTGATATTATTACTGCCCTGATTTTTCTTCGGAGCCCCAGTTCAGCATCAGCTGTTTTAGCTGCTGGGCAAGTCCGGGGCTTGACCGCAACCTCTGGATAAACACGGGGCAGCCTTCCAGCAGCGAGTTCTGCGCCGCCGTAGCCATGCTGGATAGCAGGTTCTGCGTTACCGGGTCTATTTGGTCGGGGGCATTGGCCCCGGGCGCCGCCTGTTCCAGCTGACGCCTTATATCTTCGGTGGTGAATTTCATCGGCACCACGCAGGCTTTATACCAGGGGCATTCCTTGCACTGGACTATCCCGTAAGCTTCGTTGATAATATCATCCATTATCTGCCCCCCTGCTATTAACATTATACCACTTTTTACCTGCTCGTCCGCTACCCGGGGATACCGCAGACCTATTAATTGGCTGCTGAACCTATGGACAAAATTGATATTACATCATATAATCCAGATATATATCAATAGTACAGAATAAACGAGAGCAGCCGGGGCGCCGGAAAACAAGCAGCACTCTACCACACGGAGGAGGGAAAAATGTCGCTATATATTATGATGAGCAGTTTGACCGATGAAGGCCGAAAAACGGTTAAAGCAAATCCCCACAGGATTAAAGAGGTAAATAAAGAAGTCGAAGCAATGGGCGTTAAAATCATCGCCCAGTACGTTACCCTGGGACAGTACGACTTCATTAATATCCTGGAAGCGCCAAACAATGAAGTAATTTCCAAGGTGGCTATAGAGCTGGGGTCCCGCGGCACCCTACAGACCAACACCCTCGCCGCCTTAACACTGGACGATTTTATCAAAGCGCTTAAATAGTAATTTCGGTGATTATTAACATACCGGTGCCCGCCGGCTGCCCGGCTGCTCGAGCCGCCGTAACAACTGGAGGATAATAATCAGACCTCTTAGCTTTACCCAGATTTCTCTTTACCAGCATTGTCCCTGGTGCTATAAGCTGCAGTATATTGACGGCCTGAAAACCAAAGAAAAGTGGTATTTCAGCTTCGGCACTACCATGCACTCGTGCGTGGAACGCTTCTTTAAAGTGCCTACCCCCACACCTCCGTCATTCGAAGAACTGCTTCAATTCTATGAGCAGAACTGGCTGTCCCGGGGATATGAATCGCCGGAAGAAGAAGCCAGGTATAAGGACTACGGCAAAGACATTTTAAAGCGCTTCTGGGAGATTCATGCCGCCGATTTCCGCCTGCCGGTAGCGCTGGAACGCAGCTTTTACCTGGATATCGATGGCATAAAACTGAGGGGATTCATCGACCATGTAGACAAGCTGGACAGCGGCGGGCTCTCTATCATCGACTACAAGACGAACCAGGAGCTTTTTACCGCAGATTACCTGGATAACGACCTTCAGCTTACGATCTATCAAATGGCCGCCGAGCAGACCTGGAACCTCCCCGTGGAAAAGCTTACGCTGTATCATTTGCGGTCGAATACCGCCTGCAGCTGCCCGCCACGGGACAAGGACCGCATTGATGAGGTCAGGCAGATGGTGCTGGAGGTAGCGGATAACATAAACCGCGGGAATTTCCCCGCCACGGAACACGAATTTTGCCCCTGTGATTTCCCGGAACATTGCCCATACTACCGCCACCGGTATATTAAGACAGAAGCGCTACCGGACCGCCAGGAGCCTTTGCCCGGTATCGCCGCCGCCGATGCCGTGGAGCGCTATGCCGTATTACAGGCGAATATTAAAGAGCTGGAGACCGAGCTTGAAGAAACAAGGCAAGCGATTATCGATTACTGCCAGGCGGCGGGACTGAACCGCGTCTACGGCAGTCAATATGAAATCACCTACAAACTCACGGAGAGGACGGGATTCAATGGCGATGAGGTTATGGCTATACTAGACCCGGAGGGGCTGTGGGAAAAGGTACTGGGATTCGACCAGTCGCTTTTAAAGAAGCTAATGGCGGATAATTCAACGCCCGATAATATAAAGAAAAAACTGGAGTCGCTGAAAAAGATTACATCAACTTTTCCCCAGTTATGGCTGCGTAAAAGCGCCGGTGAAGAAGAATGAGGAGTCGATAATGGCAAAACTGCTGTTGATAAGGCACGGCATAACCAAACTGCACAAAAATGACCGGTTCTGGGGACAGACGGACATTCCCTTGAGTAACATCGGCATCAAGCAGGCCGGGCAGCTGCGCACCCGCCTGGCGTTGGAAAAAATTACCGCCGTTTATACCAGCACGTTGAGCCGCGCCAGCGCTACCGCGGATATTATCGCCGCCGGGCACAAGGCTAATGTCGTCGCCTGCGATGAACTCCGTGAATGTAATTTCGGCTTTGTCGAAGGTCTTACCTTTAAAGAGATAGAATACCATTACCCGGCATTAGCCCAGGAACTGGCGAGCTGGAAGACGGTTGCTTTCCCCGGCGGCGAAACACTGGGACAGCTCAACAACCGGGTAAAAAGCTTTATGCAAAAACTGGAAAACGTTAAAACCAGAGATACCGTGGCTATCGTCTCTCACGGAGGCCCGCTACGTCTATTAATCTGCAATTTACTTGGGATAGACATCACACACTGGCAGCAGTTGCGTGTCGACAGGGCTTCATTAAGCGTTATGGAAGTATATCCGCAGACAGCAATTTTACTATCCCTCAACGACGTGTCCCATCTTAAATAATAAGGAAGATATTATGGTCAAGGCATTTTCATCATGGAGCGGCGGCAAGGACGGCTGCCTGGCACTTTACAGGGCGAAGCAGGCTGGCATGAATGTCCGGTTCCTGATAAACATGGTCTCGGA
>Ga0154649_1088_pt1 | contig 14405 bp, 17 predicted proteins | sample Rifle2008BG13ft_FD_116078 | JGI IMG/M metagenome (GOLD analysis project Ga0154649, IMG submission 116078) | Chloroflexi bacterium RBG_13_51_18
AGGCTTCGTAGATAAAGACCTGCGCCCTGCCGGTATCGGGGTGCATCGGAGTGGAAACGCCGCCGATATCATTACGGTCGCAGAGGGCAAAGAGGGGCAAAATGCCGATAGCGGCATGCTCGGTGGCATGTAAGCCTCCGGCAAAGTCCTGCGCTTTTTCCGCGATACGGGCGATGGCGCGCGGGGGGATATCGAACCAGAGCGCCACGGTATTGAAGCGGATGGTGGGGAGGTCTAAAGGCTCCTCGCCGATAACCTCCTCAGAGAACTGGCGGTACTTCTTAAAACCAACGACGTCGATAGTGACCTCTACGTCCCCGACGCTAACGTTGACGGGACCGACGGTCTTTGTATTTTTAACCTCAAGCACATGCAGGTCGTGGATTTCCTTGGTTTCTGTATAGTAGTTGGCACGGGTGGGCTCGGCGTAGGCAACGCGGTTGGTCAGGTCCAGCTTACTAATAAGGAAAGAATCCCCCTGGTGGAGATAGATAGCACCGGGGTGCACCTGGAAAAAGGCGACGGAACTCTCCACGGTTTCCATCAGCGAGCCGGTGGAGACATCGACGACGGCGTAGTCCTCACCCGATGAGGAGCGGATATTAATTTTCCCGGCGGGGTAGGAAATGGATGGGGCGAGATACCACTTATTACGTTTCTCGCGGAGTTGCCCCTCTTCCGCTAAAGCGTCGCGCTCTTTTATGAAGTCGTTACCAAAAATAGGCTCATCGGTTTTATCTAAAGGTCGCTCCCAGGCAGCGCAGAGCAGGTGTGCCTGGAGAATATAATGATTGGAAGGATTGACCAGAACGTGCTCGAAACCCTTCTGGAAAAATTCGGACGGGTGGCGCATAAAATACTGGTCGAGGGGATTATCCCAGGCGACCAGAAAGCTTAAAGACTCCCCCTGGCTGCGACCGCTCCGGCCGGCCTGCTGCCAGGTGGAGGAAATACTGCCCGGGTAGCCGTCCAGAATCGTGGCTTCCAGTCCACCGCTGTCGATGCCAAGCTCTAAAGCGTTAGTGGCCACCACGCCCAAAAGCTTTCCGCCGAAAAGCTCCTGCTCAATGCGGCGGCGGTCTTCCGGCATATAGCCGCCGCGGTAAGGCATGACCAGACGGGAAAGCTCGTAGCTTTCTTCCCGCAGGCGGTCACGGGCGTAAATATAAATAAGCTCGGTAAGGCGGCGGGTGCGGGTAAAGGTAAGGGTGCGGGAGCCCTGCAGCATAAGCTCGGTAAAAATGTTGGTGGACTCCCAGTGGGCGCTGCGACGGGCTGTCTTCTTCTCGTCGATAAGGGGGGGATTCCAGAAAACGAAGTCCTTCCAGCCGCGGGGAGAGCCGTCATTATCAACGACCTCACAGGGGAGGCCGGTCAGGGCTAAAGCGTGCTCGCCGGGATTAGCGACGGTGGCGGTGCAGAGGATGAACTGGGGGGAAGAGCCATAAAGTCGGCAGAGTCGGCGCAATCTGCGTAAAACACCCCCGACGTGAGAGCCGAAAACGCCGCGGTAGATATGAGCTTCATCGACGACGACGTACTTGAGATGGCGAAATAGAGACGCCCACGACTGGTGATTGGGCATGATGCCGACGTGCAGCATATCGGGGTTCGTCAGTATAATGCGTCCGTATCTTCTAACGTCCGCCCGCTCCGAGCGCGGCGTATCGCCGTCGAAGGTGGCGAGGGACTCCGGAGGCAGAAGGTCGGGCGAAAAAAGCTCATGCAGCTTGCGCAGCTGGTCCTGGGCGAGGGCCTTGGTGGGGAAAAGATAGAGGGCGCGGGTGGCGGGTCCGGTGAGAATCGACTGCACAACGGCGATGTTGTAAACGAGGCTCTTGCCGGAGGCGCTGGAGGTGGCGATGATAACGTTTTTCCCGTCGCGGACATGGTTCACGGCTAGAGCCTGATGAGAATAAAGACGGGAGAAACCGTGCGCATCAAGGCAGTCCTGCAGGGCGGGGACTAAAGGCTCGTCCAGCTTACCGTAGGAGGGGCGGCGGGGGGCAATGTGCTCGATATGGGCTATCTGGTTTTCATAGCCGGTCCGCGAGCGGATATGGTTGAGGAAAGCCTGGATTTCCATGAATAACTACCTTATATATCTATAATCTCGATGGAATAGTCGAGGAACTCTATATCGAAGCGGCTTTTTTCTATAAAGGACACCACTTTAGATAAAACCTCGTTGCTGTGGCGCTTATTATTGCTGATGCAGCAGATGCCGATAGCAGCAGCCTGCCAGCTATCGTTATCATCGACTTCAGCAACGGCGACATCAAAGCGGGACTTAACACGACCGATGATGGACTTGATGACCTGACGCTTTCCCTTGAGGTCCATGTTTTCCGGGATGCGCAGGCTGACACGAGCTACGCCGACATTCATCGGTTTAAATTTACCATTAGCCTATTGGGGTGTCAAACGGGGGAAAGGGAGGTGCTTTTCTATTGTTTTATACGGGGATTTGATTGCCCGTTATGATTACCTTATGATAATATGGAGTCGGGACTATACTACGAGGATAGTCATCCGGAGGGGAGGTTCACATGCCAAAAATTTATTTATTAGACGTTACCAACCGTGACGGCGTACAGACCGCCAAGCTGGGTCTTTCCAAGCTGGAAAAGACCATGATTAACATATATCTCAACGATATGGGGGTATTCCAGTCAGAATTCGGGTTTCCCACGACAAGGCACGAAATCAATTACCTCAACGCCAACCTGGAACTGGCGGAGATAGGCGTTATCAAACCGCTGCGGCTGGGGGGCTGGATAAGAGCAATTCCCGGCGATGTAGAGACTACTTATAAAAACGTGCCGAAAATCAAACACCTCAATCTCTCCATATCAACGTCAGACCAGATGATTAACGGCAAATTCCAGGGTAGGAAAACACGCAAAGATATTATTAAGGACATGACCAATGCGGTAGATGCCGCCCGCGCCCACGAACCGGAGTCGATAGGGGTCAATGCCGAAGATGCCTCGAGAACAGACATCGAATACCTAATCGAGTTCGGGCTGGCGGCTAAGGAACACGGCGCCGAACGAATCCGCTACTGCGATACGCTGGGCTACGATAATCCCTTCACCATCTATAATGCCGGGCGTATCCTGGCGGAAAAGTTATGCCTGCCGATAGAACTGCACTGCCATAACGACCTCGGGATGGCGGTGGCAAATTCGATAGCCGGAGCGATGGGCGTTATCGACGGGGGACAGGATGCCTACATCAATACCACCATCAACGGCATCGGAGAGAGAGCCGGCAATGCCGACCTCGTGGCTATAATACTGGCAATCCTCAAGTCAAAAGATACCGGTAAGAAATACGAACTGGGGGGTTCGGTTAAGCTCAACATGGCATGGAAGATAAGCAAGTTTGCCAGCTATGCTTTCGATGTGCCCATACCTATCAACCAGCCGGGGGTGGGTGCGAACGCCTTTGCCCACGAGTCCGGCATACATGCCGACGGGGTGCTTAAAGACCCGGAAAACTACGAATTATATAATTACGAGGAGCTGGGGCGTGGCGATGCCGAGTTCGTCGAGACCGGGCGGGCCATCAGCACGGGCGAGTACGGCGGGATTTCCGGGTTCAGCCACGTAATGAGCAAACTACCAGTACCTATTAAATTCCAAAACAGAGAAAAAGCTAATGAAGTCCTGGAACTGGTCAGATACGCTAACGTGGAATCGCAGAACCCGCTGGTTGAAGACCAGCTGGTTTTCATCGCCAAGTACCCGGGTATAGCCAAGAAGCTGTTGACGCTGACGCCGCTGGAAGGCTAGAGCAAGAATCAAGGAGGCCGATTATAATATCAGTCTCCTTCTTTTTTAAGAATGTTAAAACGGCAGCGGAATGAAGAAGAAATTGCCTGAAATCAAGTTTAAAGCCATCGGCACGGTGCGGAACGAGATAAAAAAACGCGACCGGCACGATACAAAGGATATAATATCCGAAATCATCCTCGATCCCGACCTTGCCGAGGGGCTGGACGATATCGAGGATTTTTCTCATCTTATCATTATTTTTTTCATGCACAAGTCCCGTCTGCCCTTCCCCCTCAAAGTGCGTCCCAGGTTCCGGGTGGAGCCAACCCCGGTAGGCGTTTTTGCCAGCCGCTCGCCGGACCGCCCTAATCCGCTGGGTAAAACCACTGTCAGGTTACTGGAAAGACGTAAAAACATTTTAAAGGTGCAGGGACTGGACGCTATGGACGGGACACCGGTAATCGATATCAAGCCGTATATACCGGGTATCGACGCAGTTGAAAACGCCAGAGTGCCGCCATGGATGACCAAGAAGTAAAGCGTACGCTCCTGGATATCTACGAGCGCCTGTTGGCGCAATACGGCCCACAGCACTGGTGGCCCGCCAAGACACCCTTCGAGGTAATCGTCGGCGCGATATTAACACAGTCGGCTGCCTGGACAAACGTCGAGAAAGCCATTACAAACCTAAAGAAAGCCGGGGCGCTTGCGGCAGGAGCGATACGCCGGATGCCCCAAGAGAAGCTGGCTACTCTGATTTACTCCTGCGGATACTATAATACCAAGGCACGCAAGTTAAAGGCTTTTGCGGGGTGGCTGGGAGAGTATTATTACGACAACCTTGACAGGCTTTTTGACCAAGATACAGGAGAACTACGACATAAACTCCTTGATGTTTACGGCATCGGCGAGGAGACGGCCGACTCAATATTGTTATACGCGGGCAACAAGCCAGTCTTCGTGATAGACGCTTATACCCGCCGTATTATGAGTCGCCTGGGACTTGCCCCTAACGTCAACAGCTATACAGCTTTCCAGAGGCTTTTCATGGCGAACCTGCCGGCTGAAGTCCAGATATTCAACGAATATCACGCGCTGCTGGTACGCCTGGCTAAAGAGGTCTGCCGGAAGAGTCCTTTATGCGGTCAGTGCTGCCTGAATCCGGGAAGAAAATCCGGCAGCGAACCTTCTAAAGGGCATTTTCCCTGCCGTAAAATTCATAAATAAACCATATTGTCAATCCTTTGTTTATAAACATCCCCAAGACCTTATTCCTATCCGTTTAATTTCTTTAGTCCCAATATGGACAGTGCGCAACTGTAACGAAATATTTATATGATAGCCCGCGATATTTATGTGTTAGTTACCACCCTGCTGTTATTCTAAGTACACTACCGAATGAAGAAACGGGAGAAAACAAAAAGATAGATCATCACTGCAACGGCAGTGGTCTAACTCTTTTAAGAAGAGGAGGTCGCTAAGATGTGGAAGAAGTTTGTGAAAAGATTAAAAGATAGACAGGAGGGTATCACCGGCCTGGAGACAGCTATCATCCTGATAGCATTTGTCATCGTAGCATCGGTGTTCGCTTACGTGGTACTATCTGCGGGTCTGTTTTCATCGCAAAAAACCAAGGAAGCGATGAACGCCGGTCTGCAATCCACGATGAGCGTGGTGGAAATAAAGGGTAATGTCATTGCGAAAATGGAGGGTGGTATAGTCACTCATATCTATTTCTGCGTGGGCATCCCTGCGGCGGGCAGCCCGGTGGATTTCAACCCGACTTCAGAGAACACCAGCATTCTGATAATCTCATACAGTGACTACGAGAACCTTGTGCCGTCAATGAACTGGACAATAACAAAATTGGCCACGGTTAATAACGATAATATCCTTGACCCGACAGAATTATTCCAACTGGATGTACTAATGCCGGTTTCGGGTAATGTCTCCCTCGGGGCTTACGACAGGTTCTCATTAGAGATAAAACCCGCTGAAGGACCAGTACTCATCTTCGAACGGATAATCCCGGGCAGGGTAAGCGCGTACGTGAACTTACATTAAAGACAACGTAAACAAAATAAATATGTAAATCATAAGCGATAGAATAACCGGGAATAACAGGAAGTTGTATTAAAGAAAATACACCTAATCAAGAAAGACTGAATAGAAGTTAAACTATAGGGGTGGCGCGATAAGCGTCACCTCTTGGTTTTTTCAGCCCACAATACCTTGAGAATACGGCGCTTGTAATCCAGAGGTAGGGGCAGGTTATGTTCAAAGAGGTCAACAGACTCAACAGGGACGCCGGCTTTATCAGCTATTTCCTGCTGGCTGATATTTTCAGAGATGCGGAGTCGGCGGGCTTTGAAGCCCAGCAATGATTCTCTGGTGAAAGTTAGAACTGATGTCATTATTTGTCCTTCTCATACACCTTACAATCCACAGGATACCCATACCAGCATGGCTATACCCTATATTATTAAGGGATTACCCTTAATTATGTTTTAATACTTTATCTACTTGCATCGTGATAGATAGTCTGGTAAGCTTTCTGAAAGAATCCTGAAAAGGAAGGGCGACGAATTGCCACCAGAGCTGTCACTCCAATTAGCACAAAGGAATAAAAAAGGCCTTTTATTAGCCAATCCGGTAATGACCGCCTCCGGTACATTTGGCTACGGGACAGAATACGCCGAACTCTTCGATATACAAAGGCTGGGGGCAATCGTCTGTAAAGGCACGACGCTGAAACCGAGAGAGGGGAACCCGCAGCCGCGCCTGGTAGAAACGGCTTCCGGCGTGATCAATTCGATAGGGCTGCAGAATATCGGGGTGAAAGCGGTTATCAGAGAGAAAGCACCTATATGGGCGGGGTGGAAAGTACCGGTTATCGTTAATATAGCCGGGGACACGGTGGAAGAATATGGGGAACTGGCGCGACTGCTTGATGGGGTCAAGGGCGTCAGCGGGTTGGAAGTGAATATAAGCTGCCCCAACGTTCAAGCGGGAGGAGCGGCTTTCGGGGCGAACGCGGGTTCAGCGGCGGAGGTGGTTAAAGCGGTCAGGAAGGCGACAGCACTGCCGATATTAGTCAAACTAACACCTAACGCGGCGGACATCGCGGGGGTGGCTAAAGCGGTAGAAGACGCCGGCGCGGACGCGATTTCACTGGTCAACAGCTACAAAGGCATGGCGATTGATATAGTCGAAAGAAAACCTATCATGGCAAACATCACCGGCGGGCTGTCCGGCCCGGCGATTAAGCCGATGGCGCTGGCGATGGTCTACGAAGTGGCGGGAGCGGTAAAGGTGCCGGTGATAGGGTGCGGGGGCATCGCTACGGCACTTGACGCGCTGGAGTTCATCATGGCGGGGGCGAGCGCGGTGCAGGTGGGGAGCGCGACATACAGTAATCCACGGTCGGCGCTGGACGTGCTGGAAGGAATTATTAGCTTCATGGAGAAAGAGGGGATAAAGGGGCTGGGCGAAATAATAGGGGCGGCAAGAAAGTAAAACCAAGAACGACAATAAACCGGATAAAGAAAAGGGGTGAATATGAGCGTAGTTGGATTAATATTAGGTATCATTCTGGCACTCCTGGGGATATTCTATTTATACCGGGGAACGACGGGAAAAGGTATAGCGGATAGCGGTGGTGAGGAAGGAGCCAAGAAGGCGCGGCAGGTACGCAGCATAAATTTAATTGCAGGAGTCATCGGGATAATACTGGGGATACTGGGAATCATCGCTGCAATAGTATGGGTATAAGATAGGGCGACGGCTGATATAAAATCCTCCCAGTAAAAATATCAGGTTTGTTGTATACAGCCTATCATCTGACAAACACAGAATCTGCATTGAGCCGCATAGGGCATTGTGTTATCATAAAATAGTTAAAAATACCGCTTTTTCCGGACCTTGGAGGGGTCGCATAGTGGTCTAGTGCGGGCGCCTGCTAAGCGCTTTCCCTGGGTAACTGGGGACGAGGGTTCGAATCCCTCCCCCTCCGCCATGAGGTAATACTATTCACACATAATCCCCCAGAAGGGGGTACTTTTTTCAAAGGATTCAGGAAATGCTCAAATATCATGTCTGGACAATCGGGTGCCAGATGAATAAAGCGGAGTCGGAACGGATGGCGGCCCGTTTCGAGGAGATGGGATACGGGGCGGCGGAAAGCATTAACGACGCCGACCTTATCGTGCTGAACAGCTGCGTGGTGCGGCAAAGCGCCGAGGACAGAGTGGTAAACAAGCTGCACGACCTCAAGCACCTGAAGAAAGAAAGACCGAAGATACTTTTAGCCCTCACCGGCTGCATGGTGGACACCGATACCAGTCGTTTGCGTAAGAGTTATCCTTATGTCGACCACTTTTTTAGAGCGGGGGAATATCCGCCGTGGCTGGAAAAGGCGGATGAGTCGGCGCTGCCGCAAAAACCAACACCCAGTGTTTACGTGCCCATTAGCCAGGGGTGCGACAACTTCTGCTCCTACTGCATCGTCCCCTACCGGCGCGGTCGGGAGCGAAGCAAGCCCATGGAAGAAATAGTCTGCGAGGTGAAGGAACTGGCGCGGCGGGGGGCTAAAGAGGTGGTCCTGCTGGGGCAGAACGTAGACTCCTACGGGCACGACCTGGAGGGAAAGCCGGACCTCGCTGATTTGCTGGCCGAGTTGAATAAAATAGAGGGGCTGGGAAGATTACGTTTCCTGACCAATCACCCTAAAGACATGAGCTTAAAGCTCATCGAAGCAATAGCTAATCTGGACAAGGTGTGCGAGCAGGTCAATCTGCCGGTGCAGTCGGGCAGCGATGAAATCCTGAAAGCGATGAAGCGCGGCTACACGGTAGAGCGATACAGGCGGCTGGTGCGGCAGGTAAGAGAAAAGGTGCCGGATATAGCTATCAGCACCGATGTCATCGTGGGGTTTCCGGGGGAGAGCGAGGGGCAGTTTAAAGAGACTTTCGACTTGCTCTCCGAGATAAAGTTTGATACAGTTCATGTAGCAGCTTATTCGCCGAGGGCAGGTACGACCGCCGCCAGAGACATGAAAGACGACGTAACGCCCGGCGAGAAAAAGGAAAGGCTGAACAAGATAGAAAAGCTCCAGGAGCGGGTACAGTCGGAAATCAACGCCCTTTTAGCGGGCGAGGCATTAGAGATACTGGTGGAAGAGAAAAAGGGAGGCAAATGGTACGGTCGAACCCGTACGGACAAACTGGTATTTTTCAGCAGCGGCGATGGCTATTACGGAAAGCTAGCTAACGTAAAGATAGATAAAACGACAGCATGGTCGCTGCAGGGTAAAATAGAGTCGGCCAACAAAAAAGCGGAGGAATAATGAAGAACATTTTAAAAATAGGATTCATCGCGGGACTGGTTATCACAGTCCTGATGTTAAGCGCAAGCTGCCTATCACCGGCATCTACCGTTGTAAGCGGGAATGCCACCGGCACCGCCGAGGAACCGAGCACCTTCGACAGCCTCTGGCCGATGCTTGTCTTCCTGGTGCTGATTTTCGGCATGTTTTACTTCGTGATGATAAGGCCGCAGCGCAAGCGCCAGAAGGAACACCAAACGATGATGCAGGAGCTGCAAAGAGGCGATAAAGTCATTACCGCCGGCGGCATTTACGGGACCGTCGAAAGCGTCAGCGAGGACAGCGTGGTCATTAAAGTCGAGTCCGGTACGTCAATGAGAGTCAACAAAGCCAGCGTAGCCCTGCGGCGCGATGATATAGCGAAATGAGTACAGGGCAGTTAACGGAAAAACAAATCGACGCGGTTATCGACATCGCGTTGGAGGAGGACGCGGGACAGGGCGACGTCACCAGCGAAGCGCTGATACCGACCGACCTGACGGGCAAAGCCAGGCTGTTAATAAAAGAAAAAGGCGTCCTGGCCGGCATTGAGATAGCCAAACGCGTCTTCCAGCACATCGACCCCATGCTGCAGGTCGATATCCTGATTAAAGACGGGACAGCGATAAAACCGGGCGACATCGCCGCCACGATAGACGGCAGCGTCATCAGCATCCTCGAGGCGGAACGCACCGCACTGAATTTCCTGCAAAGACTTAGCGGCATCGCCTCACTGACGGCAGAGTACGTGGCGAAGGTCAAGGGAACCGAGGCTAAAATCTACGATACGCGCAAGACCACGCCGGGACTGCGCCTGCTGGAAAAGTACGCGGTGCGGATAGGCGGGGGACAGAACCACCGGATGCACCTGGCTGAAGCCGTTTTGATAAAAGACAACCACATAGCGGCGCTGCGGGCAATGGGAACAAGCCTGACAGATATACTGGCTAAGGCGCGGAAAAACGCGCCCGAAGGCATATCCATCGAGGTGGAAGTAACCTGCCTGGAAGAAGCGGCGGAGGCGATGAAGGGCGGGGCGGATATCATCATGCTGGACAATATGAGCGCCGGGGAAATGAAACAGGCGGTGGAAAAGGGGGCGGGGGTTGTGAAATTCGAGGCTTCAGGGGGCATTACGCTGGAAAACATCCGCCAGGTAGCGATGACCGGCGTGGATATTATCTCCATCGGGGCGCTTACCCACTCGTATAAAGCGCTGGATATCAGCCTCGAGATGGAGAGCCAGACTCTGAAGCTGATCTGATACCCGGCGGGCCGGACAGACCGTGGGCTTCCAGCAGGGGCAAATCATGCAGGATTTCTTTGACGACACCATCAGCCACAATCCGTCCTTTATCCAGGATAACCACCCTATCGCATAAAGCCTCCACCAGCTCTAAATCATGGGTAGCGATGATTTTGGTGACCGGCATTTCCCGCAACAGCTCGATAAGCTGCCACTTGCCGCGCGGGTCGAGATTGCTGGTAGGCTCATCCAGGACCATGACTTCCGGGCTCATCGAGAGGATGGTGGCTATAGTGATTCGCTTGCGCTCGCCGAGACTTAAATGGTGGGAGGAGCGGCGCTCAAAGCCGGACATGCCCACCTTCGCCAGAGCGTCCGCGACCGCCTGCCGAACTTCAGCCTCGGAATAGCCCAGGTTCAAGGGACCGAAGGCCACATCGTCGAAGACAGTGGCGGAAAAAAGCTGGTCGTCCGGGTTTTGAAAGACCAGCCCGATGCGCCGCCTGACCTCTTTAAGGTTTTTATCGGTTATAGCCTCGGAAAATATCCGCACATAATCGTTGCTGCTGAGGATGCCGTTCAGATGGAGGAGCAATGTGGACTTGCCGGCGCCGTTGGGGCCGATCATCGCCAGCGAATCACCTTTATATACGGTAAGGTTAACGTCATTCAAAGCCGGTTGGCCGTCCGGGTAGGCGTAAGATAAATTTTCTATCCTGATAGCTTCTTCCATAATCAAAACCTAGTGCAGATAGTTGAACAGGCAAGCCGCGGCAAGCACCAAGACAATACAGATGCTAAATATCAAATCGGCAAGCCTGAAGTCCCGGCGGCGCAAAGTGCGGGTATGGCCGTCATAGCCGCGGGACAGCATGGCGGCATAAACACGCTCGCCGCGTTCATAGCTGCGGATGAATAAAGTGCCGGCCATAGCGCCGACGGTCTTCACATGGCGGAGTCGACTCCCGCCGACGTTGCGGCTATCGCGCGCCTGCCTCATGCGCATCACCTCATCGGTCAGTACAAAGATGTAGCGGTACATGAAGGAGAAAATCATCACCATAACCCTGGGCAGTCGTAGCTGCTCCATGCCGTGCAGCAAATCGGATATAGTAGTCGTTGAAGTCAATACAATCAGGCTCAAGATGGAAAGCCAGGCTTTGACCAGAATGGTAATAAAAAGCTGGAGTCCGAAATACGACGCCGAAACCTGCCATGTCCAGATATGAAAAGTGGCGATGGGCTCCCCTTCTTTAAAGAACGGAATAAAGATGGTGATAAGCAGGACGAATGGGATGATTACCAGCGAACGTTTAAAAATATAAAACACGGGCACGGTGGAGAGCGTAACCAGAACGGCGATAAGCACAAAATATAAAGAGAAAACAGGCCACAAGACCTGCGACGTCAAAGACACCGCCAGTATAAAAAGGAAGACGGCAATCAGCTTGGTGCGGGGGTCGAGGCGGTGAATAAGGCTATCGCGGTCACTGTACTGATCCAGAAAACTATGCTTCATATCGTTTTATTCAGCCTGGGCCGACCGCCTGGACCTGATGAGCCAGGCCAGACCATATACGACACCGAATATTACGGCAGTGCCGATTATTCCCGCCAGGATTGTTGCCAGAGCTTCGTTTTCAATACCGGGAAAAACGTAGTCGGCGATGACCTGAAAAGGCGCGCTATCAGCCTTTTCGATAAAGCCTTTATCCTCGGCTACTCTTTCCAGCCCGTCGGGGGAAGATGAAGCCAGCGGAGATAGCACGGCCAGAAGAACACTTAATATCAGGGCAAAATACCACCACTTCCATTTCATAAGATACTCCTCAAGCTTTTTGCGGCTGCAGCAGGTCAGCGCGGGCAACCATGACAAGACTTAAAGCCGCCCCGGTTATTATAGCTTCGCCTATGCCGATAAGGGCATGAATGCCGCCCATCGCCGGCAATACTACCTGCCAGGGCGAGGTACCCGATATCGCCAGCTCAATAGCGCAGGCAATGGAGGCTAGCAAGACAGAGGCCCAGGCGCCGACAACACCACCAATTAGCCTGCCTTTTTTATTATCGCCAAACAATGAAGTGAACAACTTATAGATAAAGTAAGCGCTGAATGAAGCAATGAAAGCCATGTTAAAGATATTCGCGCCTAAAGCCAGCAGACCGCCGTCCTGGAAAATGAGGCACTGGGCAATAAGCACACAGGTCATTATCAATACCGCCGCCCAGGGACCTAAAAGAATCGCGGCAAGGGCAGCCCCGATAAGATGGCCGGAGGTACCGCCGATAACCTGGAAATTAAGCATCTGGGCGGCGAAAATGAAGGCCGCCAGCACGCCCATCAAGGGGACCTGTTTTTCCTTAAGGTTTTTATTGACCTCTTTGACGGCGTAGCTGATGCCGCCGGTTGAGGCCGCATAGGTTGTGGCAGCGGTAGCCACGTTTAAAAAACCGTCCGGAATATGCATGGAACGCCCCCCTTGTTTTAACAGCATCTGCATGCACCTGCAACTATTTGCAACTAAAAGTCAAAAAAATATAATTACCCTACCCCACTAACATCATCCAAAATATTAAGTTTTTAAAAAAGAACAAATAAATGCAGATGCAATTAATTGTAATAATAACTCATAATAATAGCTTTGTCAACAATATGAATTAGGAATCAGCCTAACTTTTCGCGGCTGTCCAGCATAACAGTAACGGGGCCGTCGTTATGGATTTCCACCTGCATGTGCTGCTGAAAACGGCCGGTAGCAACCTTGAGGCTGCTTTCCCTGGCCAGTCCAACGGCGTAGTTAAACAGCGCTTCAGCCTGTTCAGGCGGGGCGGCTTCGATAAAAGAGGGGCGGCGTCCTTTGAGGGTATCAGCGAGGAGGGTAAACTGGCTGACAAAAAGGAGTTCGCCTTTGACATCGAGGGCGGAAAGGTTGAACTTGTCCTGGGCATCGGTAAAAATACGCAGGTTGACGATTTTCGGCACCAGATACTGCGCGTCTTTTTCCGAGTCGCCGACGGCCACTCCCAATAAAACGACCAGCCCCGGCCCTATTCTGCCGACTTCTTTACCGTCGACAGTGACCGAGGCTTTACTGACCCGCTGAAGCAGTGCTTTCATCCGTACTCTTCTTCGTTTCCGTTTTCGGTTTATCGGGGCCGGAACTCTCTTTGGCGGCGGAGGTATCACCGCTTTTACGGTGGTCCGTCACATAAAATCCACTCCCCTTAAAGATGATGGGGGAGGGGTGGAAAACGCGCTTGGCCTTTTTTTTACACTGCGGGCATTCCGCCCGGGGTTTATCATGAAAACCCTGCCGTAACTCAAAACGATGTTCGCATTGGGTACATTCGTACTCGTATATGGGCATATTATGTCACCTCTTGGGAACTAAACTGCTATTTATATTTTACATCAGAGTCAGATACGAGACAAGCTGGAAACAAACACGGCGGATAAACGATATTATTGTCCAGTCGAGGCATTGTCTGATATACTAAACGGGTGCGCCCCCATCGTCTAGTGGCCTAGGACACCGGCCTTTCACGCCGGCAACAGCGGTTCGAATCCGCTTGGGGGTACTTACTTACCCGCAATGATTCCCCCTCACCTTTTGTATTTTCTCCAAAGCATCGGACTGGTTTGCATTGTATTAGTAAATAGCTTAGAATTTGCCTAAACAAAAAGCGAGGAGGACTCACCCGTGGCCGATTCCAAATACGGAGATTTAGTAAGGACGCTGAAATATATTAAAGGGCGGGGAGGTGCCAACGCCAAGGAAATGGTTTTCGTGGGGGGAGACCAGCTGCAGGGATTTAATCTTAATTTCATCGTGGGGGTTTATGACGAGACCGGCGACTGGGCGCCGGGCATGGGAGCGCACACGCATCCTTTCGACGAGGCCCTGCTCTTTTTTGGATACGATGATAACGATTTAAGCTACCTGGGGTCGGAAATGGAGCTGACCATGGGCAAGGAGTACGAAGCCCACAAGTTCAAAGTGCCTACCGTGATAGCGGC
>Ga0154649_1005_pt2 | contig 14248 bp, 14 predicted proteins | sample Rifle2008BG13ft_FD_116078 | JGI IMG/M metagenome (GOLD analysis project Ga0154649, IMG submission 116078) | Chloroflexi bacterium RBG_13_51_18
CGATGCCGATGCCCAGTCCGCCGGTGGGGGGCAAGCCATATTCCAGCGCCGTCAGGAAGTCCTCGTCGATGGTCCACTTTTCTTCATCAGAGCCATGGCGCTCCTGCATCTGCTCGGTAAACCTCTCCCGCTGTAAAATGGGGTCGTTGAGCTCGGAATAGGCGTTGCCAAGTTCCATGCCTCCGATATAAGGCTGAAAACGCTCGACGACGCGTTCTTCACCAGCCTTGTTCTTGGCAAGCGGCGACATGGAAACGGGGTAATCATAAATAAAGGTGGGCTGTATGAGCTTGGGCCTGACGAATGTCTTTAACAATTCATCCACCAGCTTCGCCCAGTTTTTCTTCGAGTCCACGTCCTTCATCAGCGAACGCATTTTTTCCCTCAGTCCATCCGCCGTGGGGTATTTCACAAAGTCGATGCCGCTGTGCTCTTTAATAGCGTCCCGCAGGGTGACACGGAGCCAGGGAGGCGTCAGCTTTATGACGTCATTGCCGTACTTTATTTCTGTTGCGCCCAGCACCTCCCGCGCCACGTACGCTACCATTATCTCCACCATTACCATCACATCAGTGTAATCAGCGTAGGCTTCGTAAGTTTCCAACAAAGTGAATTCCGGATTGTGCTCGGTATCAATTCCTTCGTTGCGGAAGTTGCGTCCCATCTCATAGACTTTATCGAATCCCCCGGCGATAAGCCGTTTCAAGTACAGCTCCGGGGCGATGCGCAGGTAAAAATCCTGGTCCAAGGCATTATGGTGGGTGATAAAGGGGGTAGCTAAAGCGCCCCCGGCGGAAGGCTGCATCATCGGTGTCTCTACCTCGATGAAGCCGCGCCGGTCGAGGAACTGGCGCACCGCGGCGATAATCCGACTGCGTGTTTTGAAAACGTCCCTGACTCCGGCGTTTGCAATAAGATCGATATAACGCTGCCGGTAACGTATCTCGGTATCGCTCAAGCCGTGCCATTTTTCCGGTAGCGGCCGCAGCGACTTTGCCAGTAAAGTGAAATCGCTGATAGAGATGGTAGGCTCGCCGGTGCGGGTGCGTAATAATGCCCCCTCCACCCCTATAATATCCCCGATATCCATGTCTTTGAAAAGCTCGGTTTGGACTTCGTTATAATTTACGCTCTGGAACAATAGCTGTATCTTGCCGGAGCCGTCCCGTATATCCATGAAAGAGGCCTTGCCCATTTTTCTTATCGCCATAATCCTCCCGGCTACGGCTACCCTCTCGCTATCATGCCCGGAAACACGGCTCTTGGCATCGCCACCAGCCTCCTCCATTTCCAGCAGCTTGATGGCTTCACTGGTGGTATGGGTCTGGGCAAAGCGGTGCGGGTATGGGTCGATGCCGCGCTCACGGAGACGCTCCAGCTTTTGTTTTCTCTGTTCGTTAATGTCTTCTAATCTTGACGGCATATTTTTACCTGCCTGCACAAATCTAATAATCTCCCCTGTTTAACCAGGGCAGGTTACGACTAATTATAAGTTATCCGCGCATTATGGTAAAGAGCAGTATGACGCAATACTTGAAATAGATGAAAATTCTCTGAAATTTTGGACCGGCCTGCTTTTCATTTCCTCCACTTGACACATTTGTTTTTTTCCTTTATTATACCTAGTAATTCTATGCATATCTATAAGGGAGGTATCATTAAATGCGTGTACTTGCGGTAGTAGTCATTCTCCTGGGCCTGGCCGGACTTATCTTCGGCCTATTATTTCTCCCGCAGGCCAGCTCCGGGGAACAGGAAATCGCCAACTCCATCGCACCCCTGACTCTCGACCAGGTTAACGACAAATACGATGCGGTAGCCGCCAAATATGACCAGATTAAAATGGCGGAGGAACCACAGATACAGGCGGGACAAGCCATGCCCAGCGCCATGTATAACTACCTTTCCGCCCAGCGGGCTTTACTGGGGTTGGCTAAATCCAATATGGGGACGGCTAAATTCGTGAGACTCAACGGTATCATCGATATAATGGTAGGTCTGGGTCTGATCGCTGCCGGCTCCGTATTACTCATTAAAAACTGGAAAGCCGCCTGAATAATACGCCGAAATAAATAATTAAATAGAGTCAGCACTATACACGTCTCACCGACGGTATTGCTTTGAATTACCTTGCATCCGTCGGTGAGACATTGTTTTTCCCCTTAGCATTTTCCCAGTTCTCCCTGTATAATAAAATAATCAATTCGCAGGAGTAGATATATGGAAAGAAAACAGTATGAAGTGGTCATTAAATTGATATCCAACCAGAGTCCCTGCCACGTTGGTCATAAAATCGGTCAGGAATGGGTATTCAATTACTTTACCCCTCCGGCCATGTGCGGTCTGGCATACAATGCCATCTATCCCGCCGCCCTGGCGTTGAGTGTCGGGGGGACTTTCCCCTGGCAGGAAGACCCAGATGTCCTGACGCTCTCCTGCCCTGACTATGAAGTGAATAACGTTTTTGAACTCCGCCGCCGCCCTGTGAAATAAAGAGTCCTGTCTTTTGAAATCGATTTATTTATTCTTGGGTCTTCTCAACAACACGGTTATTATCAGCGTGTTCCGCGATATGGCGATATCATGAGAAATAACGTCCCAGCCCTCCGGTACCGCTTCCGGTAAATGACCAAAGATGTCCTCCAGCGTCTTTTTCAGTCCCTCCTGGTCTTCAATCCGGGCAAAATGAGGGTACCGTCCCGCTTCTTCAGGGCTGATTTATTCCGCCATCACTGTGTATTCGTAAGGATGACTATTCATCGCTGCCCTCCCAACCAAAACTTTTCATCACTGGTATATCCCCTGCCACACGGAATGTCAAGCTCAATATTCCTGATTCAAATAGCAAATTATCCACCGTCGGGCTATAATATTATCATCTGTCTTTTGTGCAGTAGAAAGAGGCCGGCAATAATATATGCGGCGTTTCGTTCCTCCCTCGTGGATTTCGTTACCGCTCTGTCTGGCGCTGATAAACCTGTTTTCCAACCTCGCCGTTGAAACCTCTAACGTTTTTATTGCCCTTTACGCTCAAGAAAAAGGGTCGTCCGACCTGGAGGTAGGTTTTATTGCGGCGTCCGCCGGTATTGCCTTCCTTTTTTCATCCCTGTTATTCGGCAGGTTATCCGATATTCACGGCAGGATGAGATATATCCGTATCGGACTCGGTTTAACGGCGCTATCTTATCTTTCACAACTTTTGGCCGCTACGCCCATGTCACTCCTGGCAGCCAGGAGCTTTGTCGGTTTTGCCATCGGCATCAATGCCTCGGTCATCATGGCATATACCTATGAAAATCAAAAACAAATCGGCAGCTTTATCTCCTACGGCGCGCTGGGATGGCTGATAGGAGCTGTTATTGCAGCGATAGTGAAAACCTATGTCGCCCTGTTTATTATCAGCGCTTCTGTAGCCTTTATTGCGTTTCTAATATCGTTCCTGCTTGTAGAAAAGCCGACCGAGCGTATCCGGGTGGCCATGTTCCCGGTATCGCTGATAAAAGCCGATTTCAAGATATATCTGGCTTTTTTCTTAAGGCAGCTGGGGGGAAACGCCATCTGGACTATCTGGCCGCTCTACCAAACGAGTATCGGCGCTACCAGGTTGTGGATTGCCCTGGTGGAGGTGACCAACATGGTAGGCCAAATCGTGTTCATGCGCTTTATGGAGAAGTTCAATCCCGCCAGGATGTTTAAAATAGGGCTGCTCGTGTCAGCGGGGGTCTTTATCGCCTACGGCCTGTCCAACCGCTACTGGCAAATAATACCGATTCAGTTGGTACTGGCCTTCGCCTATTCAGCCATGTTCGTCGGGGCATTAAGCTACCTCTTGAGACGCCACCCCGAATACGGAACTACCTCCGGCCTGCTGAACTCCGCCAACGCTCTTTCCGGCGTCTTCGGGCCTTTCCTGGGGGGTACTGTTTCTCACGCCTGGGGTTATGCTTCCTTAATGTACGTCAGCGCAGGCATCTCTTTGCTTGGCTCCCTCGTCACGCAAAAACTGAAAATACCGGAAACAAATCCCTAATGCCCTTGTTATTAAAACTGTTGTAATGTAGAATTTTATAGTCACGGAGGGGTGTCCGAGTGGCCTATGGTGACGGTCTTGAAAACCGTTGTCGGTGCAAGCCGACCGTGGGTTCGAATCCCACCCCCTCCGCCAGTAAAGTATGTGGTACGTATATATATTAAGAAGCGCCAGGGATAATGAGCTCTACATCGGCACGACAGATGATATCAGCCGACGGTTATCCCAGCATAACTCCGGAGAAATAGAGGCAACTAAGGACAGAATACCCCTCATACTGGAATCATATCTGGCTGTAAAAGATAAAGCCAAGGCCACCAGGCTTGAACAGTACTTTAAAACCGGTTCCGGACGCGCTATCCTGAATAAACGAATCCTTTAATCGTTGAAGCTAATTAAAAAAACGCCACTCTCCCCTTCCCGCTCCTCAATGTTCTTCTATCCACACCTTGTTCAATGCTACAAAGCCCATCGCGTTGAGTTCATAGCCTTTAACGTATGGCTTAACCAGTATATAATTCCGCCCGAACCAGAGCGGCAGGACGGCGGCATCATCCACCAATATCTGCTCCGCCTGGCGATAAATTTCCAGGCTTTTCACTATATCCAGCTCGATTCCTGCATTATCCAGTAAAACGTCCAGTGCCGGATTGGAATACTCCCCGTAATTGTATTGTACGCCGGTATGAAAAAGGACATCCAGGAAGTCCTGCGGATGGGGGTAATCGGCAATCCACCCCATATCGAACATATTGTCCTTTTCTTCTCTTATATTATAGATCCATCTCTCCGGCTCGATCTGCCTTACTTTTACCTCCACTCCGAGGTTCTCCTGCCACTGGTAGACAATGGCTTCCAGCGTTCGTGAAATATCCCCTCCATAACCGGAAGTAGTCAGGGTAATCGGCGGGAGATTAGCTGCATCGCCATACTTTGAGGCTGCAATCAGTTCCCTGGCCCCATCAACATCAAATGGCAAACCGATAAGGTATTCATTATAACCGGGTATACCGGGCGGCAGGATACCATCGGCACGCTGCACCAGGTCCCGTAATGTTAGAGTTATTATCTTGTCTTTATCCACCGCCATAGTAAAAGCCTTGCGCACATTAACATCGTCGAATGGCGGCATTGCTGTATTAAAACCTAACCAGTAGAAACTCAATTCGGGCGAATCCTGGAGTTCTTGATAGAAAGGACCGTCAGGATCGGTAATTCTATCGATATAATATACACTAACACCGGCCACATCTATCTCTCCCGTTTCATATAGATCCATGGGGGAGCCGCTTAAAAACTGGAATTCAACAAATTCAAGATGAGCAATATCACCATAGAAATTGTTATTCCTTTCCAGTATCAGCGAATTACCCTGCTGCCATTCTTTGAGCTTGAATGGCCCGGTGCCGTTTGGATTCCGCCACCAGTTAAAACCATCAGCGACATTGAATTTATCTACCACCATAGCCGTTGGGTATGACAGTTTTGAAAGGAAATAAGACTTTGGTGCATCGATGGTGACTTTAAGAGTATAGTCATTTATTACTTCAACACCACTAATTTCTTCTGCCATACCCTGAATAACTTCTCTGACACCGACAATATCGATAAGGTAAGTACCAGCCGTTGACGAGCCGGTGGCCGGATTACAGGCACGTTCCCAGGAGTATTTAAAGTCGGCAGCAGTTACCTGCCGACCGTCCTGAAAAACAACATCATGGCGCAGATAAAAGGTGAATGTTAGATTGTCCTGGCTTATTTCCCAAGTCCCGGCGATATCAGGAGCCGGTTCAAGATTATCACCAAGTTTTACCAAGCCGGAGAAAATCTGCACTATGTACTGATGGGAATTAGCATCGGACGAGAGTGCCGGGTCGAGTGTAGTCGGATCAGCCCCATATAGCTTTAGAGTACCACCCCCGGTGACCGCAGGGGTTGGCGTTGTGGAAGTTGAGGTAGTTGTTATAATGTCATTGCCGGTACTATTGCAATTACAGGCAGACAGTACCAGACAGCCTACCAATACAAAGGAGAGAAGGATACCAGTGACTACTTTCATCTTTATTCCAAATACATGGCGCTAAATCCAATATAGCATATAAGCTTTTTCCATGCACGATATGCTGCTGGCATATTTGAATTATTCAGAGCGTCAACATATAATCATTAACAAACGTCTTTATATAAGGAGTAGAGAATGATTCCCAAAGAATACGCCAAGTATTATAAAAGCAAGCCCGTAGCCGATTTTACCAAGCTTTATCCAGAGCTTACAGCCCCATCTTTCCACATCTGGGGCAAAGAATGGAATTCCGGCTACCGTATGGACTGGTTCTGCGTCACAGAACCCTTTCTTATGATTAACGATCCCCATACCCATGATTTCGACCAATTTTTGGCATTCCAGAATGCCGATGCGACCAAAGTGAATGAGTTCGATGCCGAGGTCTGGCTTTATCTGGGACCCAAGGGCAAACAGAAAAAACTGGTTATCACCGAGACATGTTTTGTGCACGTACCGGCCGGCATGGTACACACGCCGCTAGAGTTTAAAGTAATCCGCAAACCCATTGTTTTTATGGACATTGCGCTAACATCGCAATACGTACGCACACCGGAAGATAAAGACAAACCAGTCATGAGAGAAGAGCACGAGTAGAAAAGCGATAACATAAGTAGAATTTATCGTAGCGGGGAGGGCCTGTTAGAACAACCCCAGTCTTTTCAGGCTGATGTGGCTCTTCCCGCCGATAATTAAATGATCAAGAACTTCAATACCAACAATTTCACCCGCCTCTGCCAATCTCTTGGTTAAAGCAATATCCTCTTCAGAAGCCTCAGTATCACCTGATGGATGATTGTGGACGAAGATTATCGAAGCAGCACTGGCGGATATAGCTTCTTTGAACACTTCTCTGGGATGAACGATACTGCTATCCAGGCTACCTACGGATATTTCCGCTATCCTGATCAGCTGATTCCTAGTATCCAGCAGTATCGCCAGGAAATATTCTTTCTTTTTGTCCTTTAATCTTCCTCTCACCAGGTTAGCAATATCCTCAGGCGTTTTTAACGGCGTTTTATCCGTTGATTCCAAATAGCCTTCAACCCGATTGGCTAATTCAACAGCGGCTCTTATTTGAGACGCCTTGGCAATTCCGATGCCCCTTACCTGAGACAGCTCCTCCAGAGAGGCCGAAGCAATACCTTTAAGACCTCCGAATTGACTCAACAAGCGCTGGGCTGTGACCATGACCGATTCGCCGGAGATGCCCCACCCCAGGATAAGCGCCAGCAGTTCCTGTGCGGATAGAGCTTCAATACCGACCCTTTGTAATCGTTCACGGGGTCGATCAGCTACAGGCAAATCATGAATCGTCATTGATTTTAGTTTACCAACCGACCGCCTGTTCATAACGCCCTAGTCTAGCACCTGATATATAGAAAAGGCAAGAGTGTCAACCTACTATTACCACTAATGAGGGCAACCAGTGAGTATAAACCACCAACCGATTTGATGGTGCTTTGTTTCCAGAATCAGGGTTGACTGGATTCAAAAATAACACCATCAACAATATCATCAGAAGAGATGGAATTTGAGAGTACATCAACTGAACCTGGTACTGATTTGAGGAGTAAAATGCTTTGTTTAGTCCGGACTAAAGCCTGTAAAAGATGCGGGGGAGACCTCTCTATAGAGTGCGATATTTACGGTGTATATATCGAATGTATCCAGTGCGGCGCTACCTGGACGAAAAACGACCTCAAATGTACGCCATTCCAGAATAATGAGCAAAAACTGAAAGCGGAAACCGGCAAACCCCTGAACACCCGCGAGCGTTGATAACGTTTCATTACTAGCTGTAAAAACAACTTTCTATTCAGACCGCCACAGTGAATTCAACTCATCCATATCAAATCCATAAACCTTTTTCAGAGCCTCATCATAGCCACTACCCTGCCTGAAAGTATCGAGCAGTTCAAACATTTTGTCCCGGCCATACTCATTAATGAGATAACTGACGATTTTATAGCTCTCGGCATAGGACAAAATGGTCTGGTTGATATCAGCCGGGAATGGGCTACATAGGCTACGAACCGATATATATGAATTTTCAGCGTCTGCCCTGGACAGAGCGAGGATAAAACTCAATTCCAGTTCACCTTCAGAAGTCATAGCCAAACCCTCGTTAAGCCAGTTCGGTAAATAGTTATATGGATTATTGGTGACCTGATTTATCACCAGATGTGTCAGTTCGTGGGAAATCGTCCGTTTTCCACTTTCAATCCGGGATTGGGTTCCCTCTACATTCATAGCGATAATACCATACTGCGAATAAGCGACTCCTCCAGTCCATTCCTGAGGATATATCATTGCCCCTATTAAATCAGACTGGTTGGCATAAATATACAAGCTTACCGGGCTTTCGAGGCTGGCACCGGAGTTGGCCGCCAAACGCATCAGCGCTTCCTGAGTTGCTGCCATCAGCTCTTCCGCAAAAGAGTCATCACCTTCATACCAGTTAAGTGTCACCTGTCCCTGCTGTATTGTCTTCCAGTCATAACGCCCGTCATTAAACTGGACTGTTTGTGGAGCAGTCTCGATTTTCTTTCCGGCGGCATCGGTAATTGTCCACCAATAAATAACATCGGCACCCGGCGGCAGTCCGCCTGTCCTTCTCATATCCCAGATCCACTGCGTTTCTATCGATTGTGCCGGTATGACGCCAACATAAATCTCAGCAGTGACCTGCGCGAAAGAACTACGCTCTACCTCATAATGCAGACGGATATCAGTTATGGGAACATCGCTCGCTGCTGAAATATTGAAGGTTATTTTCTGGGGAAAACTTATATCTACGGAACTTTCAACTACACTAAGTCCGTTATCCGCTTGAATCGTAGCGGGGATTAAAAACAGCATCAATGATAATATGACCAGAGCTGTAACAATGAACTTTTTCATTTGCCTTTTTTACCCATTGAAAGCCTTAAATATTCATTAATAAAGTCGTCCAAGCCACCATCCAATACGGCTTCGGTATTACTCGTCTCATAGTCTGTCCGGTGGTCCTTGACCATACGATAGGGATGCAAAACATAGCTCCTGATTTGACTGCCCCAGCCAGCGTCTATCCGCTTTCCTTTAATTTTAGCCCTTTCCTGTTCTCTTTTTACAATCTCAAGCTCCAGCAAGCGAGCCCTTAGTATCTTAAAGGCAAAATCCTTGTTCATATGCTGGGAACGTTCGCTCTGGCAGGAAACAACAATGCCACTTGGGAGGTGAGTTATTCTGACGGCGCTACTGGTTTTCTGCATATGCTGGCCGCCGGGCCCGCTGGAGCGGAATGTCTCTACCTTGATATCGTCAGGTTTGATATTAACTTCTACATCGCTTTCAGCTTCCGGCATCACTTCTACAAGGGCAAACGAGGTATGCCGGGCATGGTCTGCGTCAAAGGGGGAAAGACGAACCAGGCGGTGCACGCCGTGCTCGGATTTCAAATATCCAGCCGCGTATTCTCCATTAAAAGCAATAACCACTCTTTTAACACCTGCTTCATCACCCGGCGAGGTATCCAGTATTTCAGTCTCGAAACCACGTTTCTCCGCCCAGCGCAGGTACATCCGCATTAGCATCTCCGCCCAGTCCTGCGATTCAGTACCGCCAGCTCCCGCATGTATCGTCATAATCGCGTTGCGGGCATCATACTCGCCGCTGAAAGCTATTTGAAATTCGTACTCATCGACCTGTAAGGCAAGGTCGTCTAACTCCTGGTCCAGTTCATTGAGGAGAGCTTTGTCTTCTCTCGATATTGTTCTTAATTCATTTATATCAGCCAGCTTTTTCTCCAGTCCCCGCCAACGCTGGACTGTCTTCTTTTTTTCCGTCAACCGGCGCATAACACTCTGTGCATTGGGCTGGTCCAGCCAGAAATCAGGCTGGGACGACTGCTCTTCCAGTTTGACGATTTCTTTTTCTTTATTAGCGACGTCAAAGATGCTCCACGGCCATAGCGACCCGATTCTGTAAGTCCTTAAGTTTTTCTATTGACTCCGGCATATTTCCTCTTTTTGTTTTATTTTGACTCAACCAAAATGGTGTTATTTTTCAATTTAAGATTACCGCCGGCCGCCAGATGCGCCAGCCGTGTGGGTTCAGGTAAGCGGTAGCCACGGCAGCAGGCCATGATATAGTGTACGGCTAAAGGTAAATCAATCATGTGGCCGATAGACACATAAAGCGGCTTGACGCCTGACTTAGTGCGCAATACGGCGCCGATAACCTCGCCATTGTCTTGCAGTTGAGCGTAACTGCCGGCTTCATTTCCAGGCGAGTCATGTTCACCGCACAAACGCGACTTGGCACAGCCGATAGTCTGTATACCCAGCCAGAGTCCAAGGTGAGAGGCTATCCCCATCCGCTGCGGGTGGGCAATCCCCTGTCCATCCACGAGAACAAGGTCAGGTACAAGCGTAATATTTTTAAAAGCCGTCAGCAGTAAAGGGGCTTCCCGGAACGATAATAAGCCGGGCACATAGGGAAAGCCTATGCGGTCGGTTACCGTTTTTATCTCCACGATTTCCAGGGTGGGGTAGCTTAAAACGACCACTGCGCCGGTGCCGGTTTTGGTCCATCTATTGACCGAAATATCGACGCCGGCAACAAAACGCGGGGTGGTAATATTACAGACACGGGATACTTCCGGTGCCAGTTTTAACTGGATTTCTTTCGCCTGGGCAGTGGTTACCTGCCATCTGTGCCGATTAAGTATCTCCATACTTTGATTATAGACACAGCATCAGATTATTGGCAACAGGCGGCAATCATCCACAGAGAATGACTTCCATGGCTATTTTCAGCCTATGTAAAATATGTTAAAATTGCACGATAAACAAATCATCGATGAATGTCTTCAGGAGTTTAAGTTTGAATTTCTCCATACGCCGCATGGATAAAGAGGACCTGGAACAGGTAACAGAAATCGACCGGGAGGCTTTTCCTTCACAATGGCCGCCGGCTAACTACAAGCAGGAACTGCAGAACAAAACAGCCCATTATATCGTTGTCTGCGATGAAACAAAGACGATAGAACCCCCAGCGACAGTGCCTCCGAATAAGAAACCCAGTATTATTTCTACAATCATCCCATGGATAAAGAACAAAACGCCTGAAAAAACACCCCTGCCACCTGTTCCCCGCCAGTATATAGTCGGTTTTTCAGGCATCTGGATGATAGCCGATGAAGCTCATTTGACGAATATTGCGGTACGGCTCCAATACCATGGCAAAGGAATCGGGGAACTGCTGGTTTTAGCAACTATCGACCTTGCCGCAGAGCATAAAGCCAGTTTCATAACGCTAGAGGTCCGCGCCTCAAATCTTGTTGCACAGAACCTATATAATAAATACGGTTTCACACAAATGGGCATAAGACGCGGCTATTACCTGGACAACAGAGAGGATGCGATAATAATGTCCACCGAGAGTATCAGTTCAAAGTCTTTCCAAATACAAATCGATGAATTAAGAGAGGCTTTGAAGAACAAATTAGGCTGACTTTCACGGTACGAACTAATATCCAACAGCGCTTCCAAGTAACCTTAGACCTCATTATCTCCTCTTTGACCCCTTGTCAATTTGTGTTAGAATTATCATCTAGGGGGATTAGAGGTCAAGGAGGGTTACGACGATGTCAGGACATTCTAAATGGTCTAAGATAAAGCACCAGAAGGGCGCCGACGACGTTAAAAGGGGCAACCTTTTCACCAAACTCACAAGAGAAATCATCATCGCGGCGAAAGATGGCGGCGGCGACCCTGATACCAATTTCCGCCTGCGGCTGGCCGTCCAGAAAGCCCGCGACAGCAATATGCCCATGGACAACATCGACAGGGCAATTAAGAAAGGCACAGGCGACCTTGCGGGCGGAAGTCTGATCGAAATGACGCTCGAAGGCTACGGGCCAAGCGGTACAGCGATACTGGTAAGCGCTCTAACAGATAACCGCAACCGCACCGTCCAAGAAGTGCGGAGCACCTTTACCCGACACGGCGGCAGCATGGGAGAAAGCGGCTGCGTCTCCTGGATTTTCGAGTCGAGGGGAGTGATTAATATCAACGCGGAAAACGTAGATGCGGATGAATTGGCGCTTTCCGCTATCGACGCCGGAGCAGAAGACGTCCAGGTAGAAGGCGGGGTAGTAGAAGTCATAACCAAGCCGGATGCCCTCGAAAAGGTCAGGGCTACACTGGAACAAAAACAGGTAAAAATCGAAGCCAGCGAACTGCAGATGGTACCGAAAACGCTGGTCAAGCTCGATGAGAAGGCCGCCACGCAGGCGCTCAAGCTACTGGAGAAGCTGGAAGAAATAGACGACGTGCAGAACGTCTACAGCAACGCCGATATCCCCGATTCGGTGATTGAAGCCATCCAGGCATCATAGACAAAAGAACATGAGATGAAGATTTTAGGAATCGACCCGGGCACAATAGTGATGGGCTACGGTGTGATTGAGAGCGAGGACAGCGAACTTGCCATGGTCGATTTCGGGGCGATAAAGGTATCAGACAAATCCCAAATAGGCGAAAGGCTAAAAATCCTTTATCATGAACTCCTCAAGGTAATCCAGCGTCACAAGCCCGATGCCGTAGCCGTAGAACAGCCATTCGTCGCCAAGAACGTGAGAACAGCGCTGGCTATCGGCCGAGCGCAGGCTATCGCCATCCTCGCCGCGGCGGAAACAGGCATTCCGACTTACGAATACACACCGGCGCAGGTAAAGCAGAGGGTGTCCAACTACGGCGCCAGCAGCAAGGAACAAATCCAGGAGATGGTGCGACTCCAGCTGGGGCTGGCGGAAATACCCGAACCCAACGATGCCGCCGATGCCCTGGCAGTGGCCATCTGCCATGCTCAAGAGATACATCTGAACGACTTGATAACACGTCAAGGAGAGCGATAATGATAGCCAGCCTATATGGCAAGGTAGAGTCCATCAACAGCGACGCGGCGATTATCAACGTGGGAGGGGTGGGCTTCCGGGTTTACATGCCTACGACGTCGCTGGTGAATATAGGCAGGCAGGGCGATGAGGTAAAGGTCTATACCCATATGCACGTGCGCGAGGACAACATCACGCTGTACGGCTTCCCTACCGACGATGAGCTGTGGCTCTTCGAGGTGCTGCTGGGGGTAACGGGACTGGGTCCGAAGCTATCGATGGCGATGCTTTCCGCGCTAACGCCCGACCAGATACGGATGGCTATCGCGACAGGCAGCACGGACATGCTGGACATGATACCGGGAATCGGGAAGAAGGTAGCCAGCAGAATCATACTGGAACTCAAGGATAAGATAGGCGCGGGGCTGGCCATCACGCCTACAGAGGAGACGAGGGAGAATACAGACGTGCTGGCGGCGCTGACATCGCTGGGGTATTCACCCGCAGAGGCGGTGAGGGCGGTAGCGAACCTACCGGACGACGCGAAGATGAAGCTGGAGGAGAAGGTAAAGCTGGCGCTGCAGTACCTGGGGAGCAAGTGAAGGGACAGGATTTTCAGGGATTCGTTTTATAAAAGATAGTTTTTTTTCAGTTCGGCTCGAGTGTAATCAGGTTCAATTTTCGTTTCTCGTTTTATGTTAAATCAGTGTCATTTTCCGGTTTTTCGTTTTTCTAAATCGATTAATTATTTTTCGGTCGGTTAGCTTCATTTCCATAATTTTTCACAGCTGATTCGTTTTTTAAGCCATGGTAAGAAGTGATTAATTTTCAGCGTTCAGCTATAGTATAAAGTCGGCGGATGGTATTGTAAACAGGATTTTGTCGTATTTCGCCCTGCCCTTCGACAAGCTCAGGGCAAGCCCTCTTGCAGGAATTGCCGATGGCGATTAGAATAGGGCTGATAACGGGTATGTAAAGGAGGCTAGATGAAGGCTAGCGAGGGGAAAATCGGGAGGGTCTTTGTCTTGCGGCTGGAGGACGGGGACATGGTGCCGGAGTGCATCGAGAGATTCGCGGCGGAGAAGGGCATTAAGGTCGCTCATGTGATATTAATCGGGGGGATAGGCGGGGGACGAGTAGTCGTCGGTCCTAAAGAGTCGGACAAAATGCCGCCGGAGCCGGTATTGCTGCCAGTCGAGGGGGCGCACGAGGTGGAGGGAGTGGGCATCATCGCGCCTAATAAAGAGGGCAAGCCGGTACTGCACATCCACGC
>Ga0154649_1051_pt1 | contig 14068 bp, 17 predicted proteins | sample Rifle2008BG13ft_FD_116078 | JGI IMG/M metagenome (GOLD analysis project Ga0154649, IMG submission 116078) | Chloroflexi bacterium RBG_13_51_18
CTGGGGACGGTCTTGTATATTATCTGCCGGAGACAAAGACCGGATAATGTTATCGAGACCGGCGTAGCCAGCGGAATATCTTCGTCGCATATTCTCGCCGCCCTGGAAGCCAATGAAAGCGGTCGGCTTTATTCCATCGACCTGCCTGCCTGGCAGGGAATTCAGAGTGGGTGGATGATACCGGGCTATTTAAGAAACCGCTGGCATCTGATTAAAGGCAGAAGCTCCGAAACAATGGTACCGCTACTGAAGAAACTAAGAGAAATAGATATTTTCTTTCATGACAGCGACCATTCCTACGAAAACATGCACAGGGAATTCGAGACAGCATGGGCACACCTCAAGACCGGTGGTCTGTTGCTTTCCCATAATATCGACTACAGCAATGCCTTCGATGATTTCTGCCACGACCATAAAGTCGAAGGCATAACGCTGGGAGACGTGGGAGGGATTGTAAAAAGATAGGCACTAGGAGAGGGCAATAGATAGGAATCTTGACCAATTAACGAACGATATCCATTTTCTGAATTAGACTCGTTTTCCGGTCTTGCGTATAAGCGTCCATGTAACCAAGGCAACTATTAGACCGCCGGTGATAATGATAACAATAAGCCACCAGCTTACCGGTTCCTCATCTTCAGATTCACCTGGGGCCGTCGATAGAAGAATAGTAGTAGAGGATGGCAGATTATTTTCCGATGGGGTCTGCGTTATGGTTTCCATTTTAGCGGGAGAGGCCTTTATAACCTCGTAGTCTTTAGTGAGTCCGTTTAAATCTACGTTATAATGACCGGCAGCCTGGCCAGTTACAGTAAATGTAACCGTTTTCATTCCCCCGGCAACAAGCGTGACCGACTTCGATGTGACTATTTCATCGTTAATTATGAGGATGAGAGTGTATTCTCCGGCAGAGTCTCCGTTATTAGCTACGTCTACAGAGATAGTTACCGTGCCTATTGAACCATCTTCAGCCGGACTAATAACAAGATTGGAGACAGCGAAAGCGGCAATTGTTACGTTGTTTGAAGCGTCTGCATTTCTCCATATGAAGTCATAATTTCCGGTGGCTAAAGAATAGTATACAGAACCGTTATAAGCCGAAAGCGTATTAATATTAACAGTAGTGGAAAGCCAGACTACGCGATTGGCCCTATCCAAGTCCGACATGAAAACTGTGTCCTCATAGGGGCCCCAGGTATATATCTTCCCCTGGATGGAACCTATAGCCGTCCCAGATACCCCTCCATCAAGAGCGTGTAATAGGCTGTAAACATGGCTGTCAACAGGGCCGTCGGTATCGACGTGGTGCAAATCATGAGCGCCGGAACCGATCGAATAGTTTACTTTTTCAGTGTTTACCGCGGTTGCAGGTTTAGCAGATAATGCCATGAATAGATATACCGCTACCGGCAAGCATAACACAATGACAACGCTAAGAGATAATCTCCTGGACATAGCTCCTTTAAAAGATACACTTTTCGGGTGGCTTTTTAAAGTTTTTTCTGAATTTGTCTTGTTATAGTTGGACATGAAAGCGGAGGAATTGCTCAATTTTTTTCCGGCTCCATCCCGTCAGAGCCATTCCCTGCTTCCTGGTGCCGGGATATACCACGTACAGAAATTCCGTATCGTCGGATGCTACAGGATGAAGCTGATATCTGTTCTCTTCCAAAATATTAGCCCCGCAATACAGAGGATTACAGATGTATCATTCGTAGCAGTATGTGCTGGGAAATAGTACCACAAAGTGGGGGCATAATCAAGTAATGCTAATTCGCAGGAGATTGATATAGATGGTGGGGAAGGGGGGACTCGAACCCCCACGCATTGCTGCACTGGATCCTAAGTCCAGCCCGTCTGCCAGTTCCGGCACTCCCCCGCAGACAACACAGTTGTTCTCCCGTACTATAGCATTTTACACAGGCTGTCTCAAGTAAATTAACGCGTTTAGAAACCAACCCAATCAGCAAAAAAACCACCGGATGAGCTGTTGACAAACAGGAGCATTGCTGGCGCTGGTCGGCGCGGATAAATCAGATTAAAACACGCTGACTTATTAGCAAACAACACAACCGTTGGCCGCCCCGGATAAACGAAGAAATAATTGGGTAATTACCTCTTGCAAAGATAATATTTCTTTGATAGTATTGACATACATAGAATGTCTAAGTAAATACCGTAATAGAGGTGATATATATGGAACCTAAACGCGACCTGCTTAAAGGCAGCTCAGGCTATCTCCTCCTATCCCTGCTGGAGCAGCAGGCGATGTACGGTTATCAGATAGTTAAGGAGCTTGAAGTCAGGAGCCAGGGTTATTTCAGGTTCAAAGAGGGAACGCTTTACCCCGCCCTCCACCGGCTGGAAAAGAGCGGCTTGATAAACGGTACCTGGGAAGTGTTGCCAAATGGACGTCAAAGGCGTTACTATCACATTACCGCTAGGGGGCAGGCTAAATTAGCCGAAGAAAAAACCCAGTGGCTGGACTTTTTCACCGCCGTAAAACTAATACTGCAGCCGGAAAGCAAAGGAATTTAAAGGTCTAAACGATGACACTGAATTTAACTCAATATCTGGAGAGTATCAGGTCTGACGCCAGGCTCGACCATTCAGATGAGACTGTAATCATGAGCGAGCTCGAGGCACATATAGAGGATAGTCTGCAGGAATTAATCGGTTCAGGTCTGACCAAGGAAGAGGCGACAAAAACATGCCTGGCCCAGATGGGCAGCACGAAGTCGATTGCCCGTCAGATTTACGAGGCATACAGCCAAGGCAGCTGGAAACAGGTATTACTGGCTTCAATGCCCCATTTCCTCTTTGGGCTACTGTTCGTTCTAAACTGGTGGCAGTATCCAACATGGGTATCAATTGTGCTGGTACTGATTCTCGCCACGACGGCCTACGGCTGGTTTCATGGAAAACCCGCCTGGGTATTTCCATGGCTGGGGTACACCTTATTACCGGTGCTGGTTGTAGGTTTGATGCTGCTTTATCTCCCCAGAGGGTGGTCATTCCTGGTGCTGCCGGTATATTTCCCGCTGGCGCTATGGTGGCTTATACGTATAGTTATCATGACCACCAGGAGGGACTGGCTTTTCAGTTCATTAATGCTTTTACCGCTGCCGATAATCATCGGTTGGCTGCTGGCAATATCAGCCTCCGGCAGATTTTCCGAAGAAAGCCTGCAGCGGCTGTATTATTTTGCTCCATGGATTGGACTTAGCTTCATGGGGCTAGCACTGACCATAGCGGTTTTCATTCGTTTACGCCAGCGGTGGTTGAGAGTTAGTCTGCTGGCCGCATCAAGTCTGTTTACGTTGAGCCTAGTTGTCTATCACTCGACAGGTGCCCTGATTAATCTCGTCTTCCCGGGTCTGTTGATAATAATGTGGGGAGGATTGTTGGTTCCGCTACTACTGGAAAGACGCCTGAAAAATAAATAAACTCTAGCGGAGCATCAAGACAAAAGGGGGAGCAATACAATCCCGGTAATATAAAAATACCCATAAAGAGGTGCTCCAACGAAAAAAGTAGGCATCGTTACCGACACCACTGCCTGCGTTCCGCCAGAACAGGTAAAATTGCTGGGTATTGAGGTGGTGCCGGTCCCCCTGATAATCAATGAAAGGACTTATAGGGATGGGATAGATATAACCCCCACTGAATTCTATACCATGCTGCGAAAATCGAAAAAGTTACCCACAACATCCGCATCTTCACCGACCCTCTACCTAGAAGCTTATCAAAATGCAAGCCACAGAGCGCACAACATCCTCTGCCTAACAGAGCCAGCCAAGTTCAGCGCGATGTACAATTCGGCGCGGGCAGCAGTAGAATCGGCAAATAAAATCCTTAACAACGTCACCATCGAGGTGATAGAATGCACCACGGCTGCCGCCGGACAGGGGCTGGTGGCACTGGCAGCGGCCAAAGCGGCCGGTCTGGACCAACCATTGGAAGAAGTCAGAAAAATCGTTGATAACGTCATGTCAAAGGTGAACTTATTCGCCACGCTGGACACACTGGAATACCTGGCCAGAAGCGGGCGCGTACCCCAGGCTGCCGCGCTGGTTAATTCAATCCTTAGCCTCAAACCTGTTTTTACGCTGAACCATGCCGACCCTCATACGGTTGGACTGCCACGGACAATGAAAAGCGCCATCGACCGTATGCTAAAACTAATGGACGGGGCAACAAAGAAGGGTCAACAACTGCACGTTGCCGTGATGCATGCCGACGCCATAGCAGAGGCCGCCACGCTTAAAGACAGGATTACATCACAATTCGATTGTCAGGAAATATACGTTACAGAATTCACGCCGGTAATGGGTGTGCATACAGGGCCGGGGCTGGTGGGGGTGGCTTTCTACGGGGAAGTAAACCCGGCATAGTCCCCGGCTGATGTCTAGCCAAACAGACCGAAACATCCTATAATCTAAGGGTATGAAAGCTCCGTATTTAATCACCGATGCCAACCGTCTGGCTGATAGTTTTACCACGCTCCCTGAAGCAGAGTCGCAGCCTGTTGTTATAATGATAAGCGGGCTGCCGGGTACTGGCAAATCCTATTTTTGCCGCAGGCTGGCGGAGCGTCTGCCCTTTCTCATCCTGGAAAGCGACGCCCTGCGCAAGCAGCTTTTTACTTCACCAACATACGCGGCAGATGAGAGTGCATACCTTTTCCGCACTACGTATCAATTAATAGAAGACCTGTTAAAGAAAGGAATACCTGTTATACTGGATGCTACCAACCTAGAGGAGCGGCACCGGGAGCGCCTCTATAATATAGCCGAAAGACTCAAAGCACGACTGATTTTGGTAAATGTGCAAGCGCCGATAGAACTGGTAGAGAAGCGCCTGAAAAAACGGGCGGATAACAAGAACAACCAGGACAACTCCGATGCTGACTGGGCGGTTTACCAGAAAATGAGAATGACAGCAGAGAAAATAAAACGCCGTCATTTTACCGTGGATACATCCCGGGATATTACACCCGTGATAGATAAGGTTGTCAGAGAAGCGAAGCGATGAAAGGAGACCTTTCGATGGAAATCAAAGCCGCCACCGGCGCTTTAGCCAGTATAAAAACCGGGGCCATAATAATAAACCACTATGAGGGATTGAGGCAGCCCGAAGGCGCCGCCGCCGATATCGATAAAAAAATGGACGGAGCCATATTAAAACTAATCAAACAGAAAGACATCAAAGGCAAACTCAATGAAATAACCCTCATCCACAGCATGGGCAAGCTGCCGGCAGGCAAGGTTGTGGTACTGGGGCTGGGTAAAAAACAAGAGTTAACCGTTAATAAATTACGCGGCGCTATTGCTGAGACCTGCCGCTACCTGCGGGGCAAGAGCATCACGAGCGTAGCCAGCGTTATTACGGGTGAGGGTATTAACAGGATAAAAACCGAGGACGCGATGCAGGCGATGACAGAAGGCGCCGTGCTGGGGCTTTACGCTTTCCGCAAATATATTACGAAAAAGGAAAACGACTTCGGGGAGATAAAAGAACTCACGATAGTCGGCAAAATTAAAAAGTCGATAGAGCAAGCTATCAACAAGGGAAAAATCATAGCCGAAGCCGCTAATTACGCGCGGGACATGGTCAACGAACCGAGCAATTTCATGACACCGACGCAGATGGCCGGAGTTGCCCGACAGCTTGCTAAGAAGTACGGGCTTAAAGTGGAAATCTTCGAAAAAGATAAAATAAAGGACCTGGGGATGGGAGGGCTGCTGGGGGTCTCGCGGGGAAGCCAAGAGCCGCCCAAGTTCATCATTCTTAGTTATAAAGGCCGCCAATCCGATGAAATCGACCTGGCATTGGTCGGCAAGGGTATCACCTTCGATTCGGGAGGAATTTCTATCAAACCCTCGGAAAATATGGCGGATATGAAGGGGGACATGGCAGGCGGGGCTGCCGCGCTGGCAACGCTATCCGCCCTGGCCCAGCTCAAGCCAGCGATAAATGTCACGGCCTTCGTCCCTGCGACCGAAAACCTGCCGAGCGGCACCGCTATGAAGCCGGGCGACATCATCAGCGCCATGAACGGCAAGACTATCGAGGTGCTCAACACGGACGCCGAGGGACGGCTGATACTGGCCGATGCTTTAAGCTACGCCGCGAAGCTCGGCGCGAAGGCCATCGTCGATGTTGCCACCCTGACCGGAGCCTGCCAGATAGCACTGGGGAAAATATGCTCCGGAGCCTTCACGAATAACCAGTCGCTGCTGGACAAAGCAATTACCGCTGCTAAGGATGCCGGCGAGCCTGCCTGGCAGCTGCCCATGTTCGAAGAATATAGAGAGTTCATCAAGAGCGACGTTGCCGATATCAAGAACACCGGCAACAGATACGGCGGAGCGATCACCGCCGCCAAGTTCCTGGAGGAGTTTGTGGACAAAACACCCTGGGTGCACCTGGACATCGCCGGAACCTATGATACCGATAAAGACAAAGGCTACCTGGTCAAAGGGGCCACCGGCGTGCCAGTGAGGACGCTGGTGAACTTAATACTGGCACAAGTAAAGCAATAAGAGCACAGGAGGAGGTGTGTAAATGAAAATTAAATATCTAGCCCATGCCGCATTTTTAATTACATCGGAGAAAGGCACGCGCATTATCACAGACCCTTACGAAACCTCGGAAGGCATTAAACACGGTGCGATAAAGGAAACGGCTGACATCGTGACCGTAAGCCACGAACACGGCGACCACAATAACATTTCCGCAGTAACGGGCAAGCCGAAAATTGTCAAAACCAGTGAATTGGTCAAGGGTATCAGCATCAAAGCCGTTGAAACAGCCCATGATGATAAAGGGGGGAGTCAGAGGGGGAAAAATACGATATTCTGTTTTAATGTAGACGGGATAAACGTCTGCCACGCAGGTGACCTGGGGCATGAATTAACTGCCGAGCAGGTGAAAGCATTGGGTAAAGTGGATGTGTTAATGATTCCGGTGGGGGGCTTTTTCACTATCGACGCGGGGACAGCGGCCAAAGTCTGCGACCAGTTGAAACCTAAGGTGATAATCCCAATGCATTTTAAGACGGCAAAACTGGGCTTACCAATTGCCGATGTTGAGCCTTTTCTCAAAGACAAGGGCAACGTGACACGTTCTAAAGAAAGCGGAATCGAACTGAAAGCGGGTAAATTACCCGGCCTGACGCAGATTATCGTGCTAAAGCAGTCGTTATAAACATCATCAATCTAACCTAATGAATAAATACTGGGACAAGCGATACCAAGTTGAAGGCAAGATATGGGGTGAATCACCCAGCCGCACCGCCGAATACGCTCTGAAGATATTTGAAGAGAACAAGGCCAAAAATATACTGGTGCCGGGCTCTGGCTACGGAAGAAATTCAAAACTGTTCTCGGCACATGGGTTCGATGTAGTCGGTGTAGAAATTTCACCGACAGCCTGTAAAATAGCGCGGGAACTCGATCCAAAGACACGAGTTTATAACGCTTCCGCCCTTGATATGTCTTTTCTCTTTGATAAATTTGATAGCATCTATGGTTTTAATATTTTACACCTCTTCCGTGAAGAAGACCGGAAGCTTTTTATTAAACAATGCAGTTACAGGATTAAAAATCATGGGCTGATGTTTTTCACGGTCTTTTCAGAAAAAGAGGAGAGTTACGGAAAAGGCAATGAAGTTGAAGAAAACACTTTTGAAAGCAAACCGAGACGACCGGTGCATTATTTTTATGAAAGCGACCTTAAAGATCACTTTAAAGACATGGAGATAGTGGAAACAGGAATGATAGATGACCCGGAAGACCACGGAGAAGGGCCACATACTCATATTCTACGCTATATCTGTGTGAGAGCGAATAAATCATGATAAATCCAAATGATGTAAACCTGATTATCTTTGACATGGACGGGACGATAATACCTTCCCTGCCCGCCGTCTACGAGTCGATAAAGAGGGCTTTTAGCAAGCTGGGATGGCCTGTTACTTTCCGTCCGGAGGAAATCAATCAATTCTTCGGCGTAACAACATCATCCACAGCGGGCGGGCTGTACGAGTTTATCACGCCACCAGAAAGGCATCTTTCAATTCCGGAAGTTAGAGAAAAAGTACGCGCAGAGTATGAAGAAACATTCCACGACATGGCACAATCTTACCCGGGAGTGAAAGAAACGCTGGCAGCCTTGAGAAAGCGAGGCTATAAGCTGGCGCAGTACACCAATGCATCTACTATGTACCTAAACATAGTTATGTCCAGTCTGAATATCAGAGGGCACTTCGACTATATAGAATGCATACAGGACAACAACCTGACCAAGCCGGAACTGGTGAGTAAAATCAGGGAGAAATTCGGGAGTATGACGGCGGCAGTAGTCGGCGATAGGTCTCATGACATCGAAGCTGCCAGGAAGACAGGGGCTTTATCTATCGGGGTGTTATACGGGTACGGTGGGGAGGAGCCAAATCAGGCGGATATCACTATCAGTAAATTTGATGAATTACTCAACATCTTCGATAGAAGGCTGGTGATATTCGAGACAATTGCACGAGAAGTGGAGAAGATGAAACAGAAAGAAAAAGCTTTCGTCATCGGGATAAACGGAATCGATGGTGCTGGAAAAACGGAGTTTGCAGCGTCGCTGGAAACTTACCTTAAAGCCGCAGGGTATAAGACGCAGCTGATACACCTCGACGACTTTCACAATTCAAAAATGATACGATACGCTGGAGAAGATGAAGCTGACAATTATTACATTAAAAGTTTTGATATTAATTTAATTGTAGAAAAGCTGCTATCGCCAATAAAAGAAAATAAGCCGTTATCTTTAAAATTAAAAGTACTGAACCTTGATTCAGATAAATACGAAGTCGATAGAGAGTATCAAATAGACCGAAGCACGATAGTGATATTCGAGGGAGTATTTTTATTCAGGAAAGAATTAGCACCGTATATCGACTACAAGATATTCCTGGATATACCGTTAGAGGAAAGCAAAAGACGGGCTATAATTAGAGATCCAGAGGCAATAGTTAAGAAGTACGATGTAAAGTACCTGCCGGCACAGGTAAAATATCTGGAGAAATACCCCCCTACTAAAGTAACAGACATAATTATCAATAACACTAACTGGGAGCATCCAGGCATCAAGTACATCCGCAAAACATCAAAATAAAAACGGATAGAAGCGTAAATAATAACACAAAAAAATATATCCCGACCTCTATTTTCTCTTGACTTTCTATGCTAGAATATATATAGGGGGTTAAGCCCGCGTTTAAAACAGGCAGATGATTTGGAGATAAGCTGTATTATCCTGGCTGGAGGTAAAAGCACACGTTTCGGTCATGACAAGATTTTAGAAAGCTTCGGCGACACAAGCCTACTTGAAAAAGTAATATCCCTCGTAGACCCAATCAGCAAAGAAATTATTATCGTTACAGCGAAAGAGAGAACCTTCGCCCGATTGGCGAACCGCCCGGGAATAAAAATAGTGAACGATATTTTCCCCGGGCAAGGATCTTTAGGTGGTATATATACCGGACTGGTAAAATCAAAATCGTTTTATAACCTTGTTGTGGCTGCGGACATGCCATTTTTAAACGGATCATTGTTACGATATATGATAAAGGTTGCAGACGGATATGATTTTGTTATACCAAGGGTTAATGACTGGTACGAACCGCTGCATGCCGTATATTCCAAGAATTGCATCGCTCCAATAAATACAATACTGGAACGGGGTAAAAAAGTAATCGTTGAGCTTTTCAACTATGTGAAGGTGAAGTTTATTGATATTGAAGAAATAGACCGATTCGACCCAAAGCACTTGAGTTTCTTCAACATCAATACTAAAGAAGATCTGGAACGAGCTAAAAAGCTGACCGAAGGAGCCGTATAGTAATGTTAAGCGTTGAAGAAGCGCTGCAGAAGATACTCGCCGAGGTAAATGTGCTGGAGGCGGAGACCGTCCCCATCATGGAAGCGCTGGGGCAGGTCCTCGCCGAGGACATAACCTCCGATATAAACGTGCCACCGCTGGACAACTCCGCTATGGACGGCTTTGCCGTGCAGTCAGGTGATACCAAAGGCGCCAGTAAAGTTGCAGCGAAAACCCTTAAAGTTATCGACACGGTTCTGGCCGGCGGCATTTCCAAAAAAGAAGTGACTGCGGGAACGGCCATCCGAATCATGACCGGCGCGCCAATTCCCGCCGGCGCCGATAGCGTCGTGCAGTTTGAAGATACCGACAACCAAAAACCTAAAGATTCCCCGGCAAACGAGCGGGCAAACGAAGTAGCCGTCTTTTCTGAGACCAGACCCGGTCAGAACATCAGGCTGGCGGGAGAAGATATTGCCAAAGGGAAAATAATATTAAAAAAGAATACCGTCATCAGACCAGCAGAAATTGGACTTATGGCATCCATCGGACAGGGTATGGTTAAAGTCATCCGACGCCCGGTGGTTGCGGTTCTTTCCACCGGCGACGAGCTCGTGGAAATTGATAAACCACTGCCCGAGGGCAAGATACACGACAGCAATGCCTACAGCATCGCAGCGCTGGTCAGGCGTTACGGCTGTATCCCTATAATGCTGGGGATAGCCCGCGACAACGAAAAAGAACTGGTCAATAAGCTAAAGCAGGCGAAGGACGCGGATATGGTGCTGACGACCGGCGGAGTATCGATGGGCGATTACGATATGGTGAAGGACGTCCTCGCCAGGGACGGCGAGATGGTCTTCTGGAAAGTGCGGGTTAAGCCGGGGAAGCCGCTGGCTTTCGGTAAGATAAAGGGCAAGGACAAAAACGGCGAGGCGAAGAGTATACCTCACCTAGGTTTGCCCGGCAATGCCACCAGCTGCATGGTCAGTTTCGAACTTTTTGTAAGGCCGGCGCTGTTGAAGATGATGGGGAAAAAGAACCTGGTCAAACCTTCAGTAGAAGCGATTATTGAAAATACGGTGAAAAATGACGCCGGCAGGCGTATCTACGACCGGGCAATCGTACAGAAGCGCGACGGCCATTATTATGCCAGATTAACCGGCCCGCAGGGCTCGGGGATACTCACATCCATGAGCCTGGCCAACGGGCTGGTAGTGATACCGGAAGAAAAAGTTAGAGTAAATGAAGGCGATACAGTCCAGACATTGATGCTGGACTGGAATGAAGAAGTTTACATCTAGCGGAAAAGTAATATGCGTTCAATTATATCTGTCGTAGGCAAATCGAGTTCCGGCAAGACAACCCTGCTGGAAAAGCTAATCGCCGAGCTTAAAAAGCGGGGCTATAAGGTGGCTATCGTCAAACATTCACACCATAAAGACGACCTGGATACTGCCGCTAAAGACACCTGGCGTTTTACCAAAGCCGGAAGCGAACTCTCTGTCATTAATTCGCTGGACCACCTGGCGATTTATCGTCGCATGGACAATTATTTCGACCCACAGGATATATCGAATTTCGTATTATGGGACTTCGACATCTTGCTGACGGAAGGTTTTAAAAGCAGCAATTATCCCAAGATAGAAGTCCACCGCAACGAACAGGGACAGGAATTGCTAACCGATCCGAAGCTCTTGCTGGCGGTGGTTACCGACAAGCCGCTGGATATAAGCATGCCTCAATTTTCCCACGATGACGTGGCCGGGATAGCCGATATTATTGAAAAAACGATAATTTCCCAAAATAATGTCAGCGATTTGGAAATAGTTGTCGACGGTGTGCCCGCAAAGGTAAGCCCCTATCTTAAAGATGTATTGGCACGCACGCTTTCCGCCATGATACCCGATTCGCAAAACAACGGTGAAGTAAAGAACCTGCATATCTCCCTGAGGAGGAAGCATTGATTTTTGAGACCTCGGATTTTGTATTCAAGGTACCGTCGGTGGTAGCCAGGGCGCGGCGCGTCCTGATTAAGCCCGCTGCGTCCTATCCGCTGCCATACCCGGTCTCAACCAGCGCTGATATGCTAGCAGCTATCATATCCAGCATCAGGAGAGTTAGCGATGCCGATATCATCCTGCTGGAAGGAACGCCGGGCGGCATACCCACCAGACCTATCTACCAGGCGCTGGGCTATAATTTCCCACGGGTGCTGACACTGGATGTTAAGGACTGCATTTTCGTAGAAGTTGATAATCCGCTCCCCAAGCCTTTTGCGGTGCCGACTTTCTGGGTGCCCAATGTGATATTATCCAGCGATTATCTGATAACCGTAGCCCCGTTAAAGACCTACAACGGTTCGGGGAGTTTTACCATTCCCAACCTGCTTTCACTGCTGCCCAGCAGTAAGTACCGCGGGGATACACTGGGAGGCTGGGAAAGCCTTTACAGCCTGGGCATAGACAAGGTGCTGGCTGACCTGTATTTTACCCTCCCCTTCGACCTGGGTATCGTGGAGGCGAGGCAAAAATTCGCCGTGATAGAGGACCCGAACGAAGGCGAGGTAGAAGACTACGATAAAATATTCATCGGGGAACCGTATGACGCCGACCGCGAGGTCGCCGATACTCTCGGACTAAAAATAGGCTATCTCGACCTGATTAAATCGGCTAAGGTTGAACTCCAGGCATAGTTAACAGACGTCCGAACGGCTTAATATCTCACACTAAAACTTGAAAAGCTGCCGGTATATTCGCCCCAATCAGTGAGTACTTCTTTCACGCTTGCAGCCGGCGGGCCGGTTTTTAGATATTCAACCAAACTTTCCAGTACGGGCTTTTCGCCCTCGGCAACCACCTCCACTATGCCACCGGGCCGGTTACCAACATAACCTTTCAGGTTAAGTCGTTCGGCTATTTCTTCGACATAGGCCCGAAAGAAGACCCCCTGCACACGACCATGAACAGTCGCCCGAAGCGATGCCATATCAGCCATGAGCAACCTCTCCCTGAAAGGTCCTGACCTAACGAGGAAGGACTATTCCTCCTCTTCCTCCCTGGGCTTTCGTTTCTTTTTAACAACTTCTACATCTACCGGCGTAGATGTTACCGTAATCGGGGCTATTGTCTTGGATTCTTTCTTTACCTTTTTCTTTTCCCGATTAGCGTAATTCCCGCGACTACCCATAATTACACCTCACGAAGGTATTTGAGATACTCCTGGTTGCAAGTTTAGCAGATAGAACTCACTCCGTAAAGTCGTTTGAGAGCTGCTGAAGCGCCAGACGGGCTGCTTCTGTTTCCGCCAGCTTTTTACTCTTTCCTGCGGCGGTGCCCAGGGCTTTCTTGTCTACAATTACTTCTACCCTGAAAATTTTATCATGGTCGGGGCCGGTTTCCGATATCAAGCGATACACTGGAGTCGACTGGTATTTTGCCTGCGTGAATTCCTGTAATTTCGATTTGTAGTCGATATCGGCATCACGGCTGGTCAGTTTCTGCCACTCGTCAGTCAGCAGTCCGGCAACCATCTCTGCAGCAACGGTCATACCAAGGTCCAGATAAACCGCAGCGATAACAGCTTCCAGCGCTCCTGCCAGATTAGGAGCCTTATTACGCCCTCCGCTGGAATCTTCTCCCTTCCCCATATAGAGAAAATCACCAAGTTTAATAAACCGAGCTATTTGAGCCAGATTATCGCCCCGTACCAGAACGGCGCGCAGCCTGGTTAAACGACCTTCACTCAAATCTGGAAATTCCCGGTACAGCTTATCAGCGACTATTAAATTAAGCACGGCGTCGCCGAGGAACTCCAACCTTTCGTTATGGCCGAGAGCATAAGCCGGGTTTTCATTGATATACGAACTATGAACAAGAGCCTGTTCCAGCAAGGCAGGTTCATTGAAAGAAACGCCCAGAATTTCTTGAAATTCAGCGATATCCGGCACCGGAAAATCCCCTTTTCTTTAATAACAATAGCCTGATATAAGCACAGGTGTCAACAGAAAACCGAATGATTGTCTCAAAATATACTACATGTTATAATTTACTATCGTTGGGGAGTCGTCTAATGGTAGGACAGCGGACTCTGAATCCGTATGTGAAGGTTCGACTCCTTCCTCCCCAGCCAGATCAACAAGGCAATAAAACATGGCAAAAGAAGAAGAGAGCGGCATCGATGAGTTGATGCGCCTTTC
>Ga0154649_1080_pt1 | contig 13877 bp, 14 predicted proteins | sample Rifle2008BG13ft_FD_116078 | JGI IMG/M metagenome (GOLD analysis project Ga0154649, IMG submission 116078) | Chloroflexi bacterium RBG_13_51_18
TGAAAAATCATAAGAATTCAGAATGTTATATAGCCGCAGCAGAGTTATTCTGCTCCTGGAAAAGCCAGGTAGACAGGTAGCGCTCGCCCGTGTCCGGCAGGATAACGATGATTAGCTTGCCCTTGTTTTCCGGTCGGTTGGCCACCTTTACCGCCGCCCAGGCTGCCGCCCCGGAAGATATTCCCGCCAGTATTCCTTCCTCCTTCGCCAGCCGCCGCGCGGTAATGCCGGCGTTCTCGTTGGTTACGGTGATGATTTCATCTACCAGGTCTTTGCGGAGGACATCCGGGACAAAGCCGGCGCCGATTCCCTGTATTTTATGCGGCCCCGCCCTGCCCTGCGAAAGCACCGGCGAGCCTTCCGGCTCCACGGCAATTGCCTGGAAGCCCGACTTTTTGGCTTTTAATGCCTCGGCTATGCCGGTCAAAGTGCCGCCCGTGCCCACGCCACTGACCAGGATGTCCGCCCTGCCTTCGGTGTCCCGCCAGATTTCTTCGGCGGTGGTCAGGCGGTGGATTTCCGGGTTGGCGGGGTTTTTAAACTGCTGCGGCATGTAGCAATGGCTGTTTTCCGCCGCCAGTTGCTCCGCTTTTTTAATAGCGCCGGTCATGCCCTCCGACCCGGGGGTTAAAATCAGCTCGGCGCCGAAGATGGAAAGCAGCTGCCGCCTTTCCAGCGACATCGTTTCCGGCATGGTGAGGATAAGGCGGTAGCCCTTGACCGCGCAGACGAAGGCCAGCGCAATGCCGGTGTTGCCGCTGGTTGGCTCGATGATAACGGTGTCCTTTTTTATCAGCCCCCTGGCCTCGGCATCGGCAATCATCGCCGCGCCGATGCGGTCCTTCACGCTGCCGGCAGGATTGAAAAACTCCAGCTTGGCCGCCACCTCTGCCGCAGCCCCTTCCGTAAGTCGGTTCAGCCTGACCAGCGGGGTATTGCCGATTAGCTCGGAGCAGTCGTTAGCTATACCGCGCGTCAGCTTGGGCATTTTTATCGTTTTATAATTAATATATTTAATTTCTTTTGTAATAGCCGCCATCTCTACGCCCCCTTATATGTAGTACATCGACGAGCCGGGAAGCCCCTTGGCTTTTTGCCTTTCAACCAGGTCCTGAATGGTGGTTGCTTCCAGCACGCCGTTCATCGCGTCTTTTACTTCGGTCCAGATATCGCGGGTGACGCAATGTGTAGAACGCTCGCAAACGTCGGGATTATCGACGCATTCCACCGGCGCTATCGAGCCCTCAAGAAGCAGGGTGATTTCCATCAGTCTGATATCCTCGGGCTTTTTTACCAGGGTGACGCCGCCCTTGGGCCCCTTTACGCTGCGGATAATGCCTCCCGAAATTAAAGGCGCCACCAGGTGCTCCAGGTAGGAAAGTGAAATCTGCTGCTGCCTGGCGATATCTTTGAGAAAAACCGGCCCCTCCCCCTGGTGCAAAGCCAGTTCCAGTAAAGCCCTGGTGCCGTAGCGCGTCCTGGTAGAAAGCTTCATAATATCACCTCAACGGCTCTTATTGTTGACCTATTTCATCAACATAGTAAACAATAGCATATTTTCTTGATTCTTGTCAATACTATTAAGTGAATATTTTTTCTTGCCCCCGCCCTGATAACTTGCTAGAATGTGTTGACCGCTCTTAAAAATATATTCACAGTGATACGCTAAAGAGCTTTCGTTTCCCCTGAAAGAAGACTGGATTTGTAATGGTGTTTTTCTGTCACATTTGTTAGGAGGTAGCCAACCATGGAGAACCAGATAGAATACTATGACGAGACTGCGAAGTACAGGGATAAGTTTGACCTGGGACTGCCGGAGGCGATGACGGTATATTCTACCTTCAGGAAGGAAGTATATCGGGACGGAGCGCTCAATCTCAAGACCAAGCGGCTTATCGCCCTGGCAGCCGGACTCCAGGCAGGGTGCACCAGGTGCATTATCGGGCAGACTAAAGATGCAGTAAAAGCCGGGGCCACCAAAGCCGAAATCCTGGAAACCGTGGCGGTGGCTATCGTGATGGGCGGCACTTCCGTTAGCGCCGAGTCATGGCGCGTGGTTAAGGCGCTGGAAGAGATGGGCAAGTGGTAGCAACTCACTCTTAACAACCGATTAATGTACTAGCCCTTGGCTGTTTGAAGTCGGCACCAGGCATATAAAGAATCATAAACCTCGAACTGACGGGACAGGTTCTCTTCGTCATCGGGAAAGCGCAGGCTGTAACCCACGGCAATCGCTTCCAGCCCTCGGGCAATCGGGTCCTTATCGATGTCCGGCATAACGTCAGCAGCGTGAACTATTTCGGCCATCCGCAGCAACGCCGGGTCTTTCAGTTCATACTTGAGTATTATCGACTCGAACGAGCATCGCCTCTCATGATGGTCCAGTTCAGCCTTCCCCATACAATCGAAAGGAGTAGCCCCGGTCTGTTCCGCCACAGCCATTACCTGGCTGGCAGGAGCGAAAATGAACTCTGCTTCATTGTCGACAAACCGACTGATTAGCCAGGGACAGGCAACCCTGTCAACGTGAACGTGCGAGCGTGTAATCCATTTCATAACCTTGCCTCCTTTTCTGATGAGCCTGGTTAGCATTATACACCGTTATTACCCGCTGTTAAAATTTGAAAATTACGGTATAAATAAAGTAAAATTACTTTTTAATGAGACCTAAAGTTTCACCATTTATCCTGCTGTGTATCATGGGTGGATTGGCTATCTTCAGCTCGACGATGGCCAAGAATCCGGCGTTGCCCCTGTTCATCCGCTCCATGGGTGTGGACGTGTCCACCCTCGGGTTTATTGCGGCGGCCTCAACGGTCGTAGGGATTGTTGTCAGCCTGCCCGCGGGCATTCTCTCCGACCTTATTGGACGCCGCCGGGTGATACTGATGGCCGCCATCGTGTTTGCCACCGCTCCCTTCTTATACCTGATAATCAACGCTCCCTGGCAATTAGTCCTGGTGCGCATCTATCACGGATTAGCCACTGCCATCCTGGGCCCGGTCGCTATGGCGGCTGTAGCCGATACCTTTGAAAAAGGGCGCGGAGAACGCATGGCATGGTATTCATCAGCTACCATGATAGGGCGATTTATCGCTCCCTTCGTGGGCGGCCTCCTCATTTTCGGCGATAATTTCACGTGGGTTTACGTGGCGGACGGTATTGCCGGGGTACTGGCTCTCTTAGCGGCTATCCGGCTGCCGCTGGCTACAAACACCTCGGGCTCGGCATGGCAAGCTTTAAAACAAGGGCGCGGTAAATACGGGCAGGAAATCGCTTTTGTTTTCCGTCACCCTGGCATTCTCGCCACGAGCGGTATCGAGGCCGTGCAATATTTCGCCTTTGGTTGCATAGAAACTTTCCTGCCTGTATATTTGAATGAAAACCTCGGCTATTCAGCCTGGGAAATAGGCATATTGTTTACTGTTCAGATACTGACGGCTACGCTAACGAAACCGATTATGGGGCGTCTTTCCGACCGCTACGGGCGCGTGCCCCTGATTTGCGCCGGTCTGGCGTTGGGAGGTATAGCCACCGCCACCCTTATCCTCTCCTCTAACTACGTGGTATTGGGATTTCTGATAGCGGTGTTCGGACTCGGGTTAGCCACGGTCACAGCATCCACCTCTTGCCTGGTGGCTGATTTATCCCGCGCCCAGGGGCGGGGAGGCGCGCTGGGGATACTTTCCAGTATTATGGATATTGGTCATTCAGCCGGCCCCATGGTTGCCGGAGCACTGATTACCGCTTACTCATATCGAACGACTTTCGGAATCGTTGGTGCCGGATTGGTCATCATCAGCCTGGTTTACTGGTTCGGTATGCGGCGGATTGCTACTTGCCCCCCAGCGCCCCAATCATGATATATTAGATCTCCTCCAAGGAGGTGCCCGATTATATCAATAACAGATAAATTTCTCACCTGGTGGCTTAAAAGCTGCCGCTATCCATGGTCGCGACTGCGCCGGAAGCTATTTGAAAGCGGATTCCTTAACATACCCCTGCCGGAAGCACACTCCCTGGCAGATATCCAGGCATGCCTTAAAGAAATTAAGTGGACGCGGGATATGCTGCCGGAATTATACGACTGCGTGAGTTATCCGCAGCGGGTCTGGAGCAGGAAGAAAGACGACTGCGATGGGTTTGCCGTTCTGGCCGCCGCGCTTTTATCCCGCTGGTCGCCGGATACCCGTCCCGTGATGGTCACGGCCATGGTCGCGCCTATGAAAAATTGTCATTCCGTCTGCGTTTTCCATCAGGGCGCCAACTTGAGGTATTTTAATAACAGCGCGTTGAATCCCGGCCTCTTCGTGAACTACTACGAGATAGTTAATAATTTTGCCCCTCCCAACAGGCTTATCTGCTGGGATGTCGTTAAGCCCGGCACGCTGGAACAGCTGGAATTTCACATCGTTTGAAAAATATATAATACAAAAAGGAGCAAAATGCCCAAGACTAAATACGGAAAATACATCACCTCGGAACTATTCAAAAAAGACCCGAAGAACCCCAACGCGAGCGTCACCAGCACACGGCACCTGGAGGATAAATGGGGCGGCGGGCACCTGTCTATCGATACTATTTATGTTGCCCATCCCCACGTGATGATTTCCCAGCCCCACCAACACGAATTTCCCCAGTACCTGAACTTTTTCTCCTCCAATCCCGGGGATGCAAAAGACTTCGACGCGGAAATAGAAGTAAGCTTTGGCGCGGAGCAGGAAAAGCATGTTATCAAATCGCCCTCGTCCGTGTATGTCCCGGCCGGGCTTTTACACGGCCCCATCAACTTCGCCAGGATCAACAAGCCGCTGCTGTTTATCGATATCGCCGTGACGGGCAAGTATTCCCGGGTGGGGAACACGCCGGACTAAAAGGGCAATTTACAAAAGAAGAAGGGGGCACCGCTGCCCCCCTCTTTTTGTATTAAGGGAAATACCTAAAATTTTAATATCTCGCGTAGTTGGGCACGATATTTTTATATTTCTTCACCAGCTGCGCCCAGTTTTTCGGCAGTTCCACCTTTTTCGTCATCGGACTCGGCCCTCCCTGCAGTAAGCCCATCCATGACCCGAATCCTCCGAAAACGAACACCTGTACCGGGTCGGGGTCGCGCTTACTGGGTCGGAACAGTTTCGGTCCTATGCCTGGACCGGTCACATCTCCCCTGTCGAAAGGTTTGTCGGTTTTCATTCCCAGCCTGGAATAATAATCATCGGGAACAATCGCATTCTTTATGATGTATTCCTTGACGGCTTTTTTGCTCCAGCCGCCATCGGCTATCGACTTTGCGTTATTGGGCGTAAGCAGCACCGCAAAAAAGCCCTGCCGGGCGGGGACGACGCTGCCGACGATAGTCGCCAGTATCCCCTTGTCATCCGTCCCAAAGGGCATCATCTGCTGGAAGGACTGCGGGAACATCAGGGAAACCGTGCTGTCCTCTTTCTTGAAACCGCGCTCGACGTGCAGCGGCTCCCAAGGGCTGTTCTCCTCATTTTCCGCCGCCACCCACGTGTACTTGCCGGGGTTGCCGAGCACGCCCATGTCCTCTACTTGCTTGCGGATGCCGCGGATGTTCTTGGTAATCAGTCCCATGGCGCGCCCGAACGACGCGTTGGCGATGTCCCCCGGGCTGGTGGCGCCGTAGGTCGAGCGGATGTTGATGTCTTTAGCGATTGGGCCGTTGATAAGCCAGAAAGGCGCAAACGAGCCGGTGCTGGCCGCCATCATGCCGCAGACGGGGTTGGACGCCAGCATATGCACGCCGGCAATCAGCAGCGGCATACAGGTGGGCAAACAGCCGGCCATGATGGCATTAACGGCTATTTTCTCTATCGTCGCTTTGCCCAGGCGCGGCTCCAGCTTCTCCACAAGGTGGTCGGCGGGGAAATCGGTGCCGGTCATCATTTCCTTGACCGCCGCCTCTGTGGGGGGAATAATCGGCAGGCCGTCCGTCCAGCCTCGCTGGTAGAAGAACCGGTTGACCTCCGCCAGCGTGCCCTTGAAAATAATACGCGGCGGATTTTCCGGCTCGCGGCTTTTTGGCGACTTTTCATTAGCAGTCAGGGGTTTGGTTAAAACGCCAACGACGTCATTAAACACCGCTTTGACGGCAGTGTTGATATCCTTCACGACAGTCGACTCTGAAACGATGGCCTCCGGCACGATTCTAATCACCGGCATGCCTTTGCTGGACGCCGCCGACATAGCATCGTTAGCGAAGTGCTCAAAGACAAAAGTGGCGGTGGGCTTGCCCTTGCCTTCTATATAAATTGCATCGTACACAAGGTACTTGGTGCATGCCCCTCAGTCGCCCACGGACGCGATAACCGCATCCACCTCCTTTAACCAGGTATTGAACTCAGCCTCTCTGTCTTTCTCCAGAGAGGAAACTGAAAACGACCGCGCGAAGAACCGGCTGAACTTGGCGGTGGGGAATTTCTTCTTCAGGAGTTTTTCCGCGGCATCGAGGATTAGCGGGGCGGCGCGCTTGTTATTGCACAGCAGGCCTATTTTCTTGCCGTCCAGATTATCCAGCCGCGGCGCAAGGCCTTTAAGGAGAACGGGGTCGGCCTCCGCCCAGGGACTTAAGACTTCATAGGTGTCGGTTGATTTTTGTGCAGGCATGATACCTCCTTATAAACAATAAAACGAGTTATCTATTCCAATTAATTAGTACTCCGTTTAAATATGCCTGGTATATAGCCAGGATTGATGTTGCGTCTTCTTTTTAAAATGTTTTAACGACCCATCTGGATGATAACTGACTGCATCAGTATCTTTCCATCGCGCACGTGAAAAGTGTCCCCGGCGAACGGAATCGCTGGTAGCGCCGTCCAAAGGAGATAGGCATATTCGCCGTTTATCTCCTGTTTGATAGTCTTGAAGCTAGCTGTCACCTCCGGCGTTAATATCTTCGCCATCGCCGTAAAGCCCGCTTTTATGCCGTCCAGCCCCTTGTATGTTCCGTTGGGGGTATAGAGTACCGAATCCTTGGTGTAGTCCTGCACTATCATTTCGAGGTTGCCCGACATGACCGCTTGGCCGTGGTGCTGCAATACTGCTTCAGTCGTTTTCGTAGCCATAAAGAACCTCCATATGGTGCAAATTTTATGCACCCGCTGTATAAGTATGATTAATCTTTTCCCGGTGTTAATGCTGGATATCGCCCCGCATCACCCGCCGGTCATCGGCACCAGCAGCGCAATGCGGTCGTCCTTTTGCAGCTTAAAGTCCTGCCCGTCGAAGTAAAACTTCCCGTTAATATTAAACTTGAACTGCTCCACGAGCCTGTCTTCACCTTTCCGCAGTACCGGCCCCTCTAAAGATGGTATCTTCGCCCGCATCGCGGCGATAACTTCCGCCATCGTGGCGCCGTCGCACAGTTCAACTTCCACCTCGCGCAGTTCCGTTATCTCGCGGCGCAGCCCGTACATGGGAATAGTGACTTTAAACATATCTCTATCACCTGATAGTCCAAATATTGTACCACCGCCATAAATTTCAGGTCAATGTGACTTTAGATATATGAAAATACAAAACTGAAAGAGAAAATTACGTCCCGGTGAAGATATGTAATTGATAAAACCCTAAGCCACCATGCCCGGCGCGCTTAAGGTTTCGTACATCTTTTGGTAAAGCCCGCCTTTGGCGAGGAGCTCGTTATGCGAGCCTTCTTCAACGATTCTGCCGTGCTCCAGCACGATAATACGGTCGGACTTGGTGACCGTGGACAGCCGGTGCGCTATCGTCAGGCAGGTACGCCCTTTGGTGAGTTTTCTCAATGCCCGCTGCATGATGCGCTCGGTACTGGTATCGATATTGGAGGTAGCCTCATCTAGAATTAAAATGCGCGGGTCGGCCAGGATGGCGCGCGCCAGGCAGATAAGCTGCCGCTGTCCCGCGCTTAGATTAACGCCCCGCTGCCCCACCGGCGTTTCGTAGCCCTTGTCCAGCCGGCTGATAAAATGGTCTGCCCCCACCGTTTTTGTTACTTCCACGACCTGCTCATGGGTGGCATCGAGTCGGCCGAACTTGATATTTTCTTCTATCGTGCCGGAAAAGAGAATCGGGTCCTGCGGCACGATGCCGATTTGTTTCCTTAACGACTGTATAGTAACGGAGCGGACGTCGTGCCCGTCAACCGTCACCGAGCCCTCGGCAACCTCGTAGAAGCGTGCCGTAAGGCTTACCAGGCTGCTTTTCCCCGACCCCGTTTGCCCCACGATGGCTACCGTTTCCCCGGGCTTGACGGTCAGGTTTATATCATGCAGGACGTTTTTGCCCTCCTCGTAGGCGAAGCTCATGTCCTTGAAAACTATCTCTCCGTTGACCTGCGGCAGTTCGATGGCATCGGGCCTGTCCTGGATGTCCGGCTCAACCTCGAGCAGCTCGAAGATGCGCGCCCCGGAAGCCATGGCGCGCTGGAGTTCCGTGTACTGCATGGAAAGCTCCAGCACCGGCTCGAAGAAGCGCTGGACGTAGAGCAGGAAGGCCATCAGCACGCCGACGCTCATCACGCCGTCCAGCACCTGGTATCCGCCGTAGATGATGACGATAGCGAAGGAGACACCCGTAAAGAAGTTGACCATGGGCATCATCAGCGCCTCAAACTTGACCGCGGTCACGTTGGCATCCAGGTGGGCGCGGTTTACCTGGTCGAACTGCTCCATGTTCTCCCCCTCGCGGGAAAGGCTCTGTATGACCCGCACACCGGACATGTCCTCCTGGAGCTGGGAGTTTACTGTGGCTATCGCTGTCCGCACCCGGATAAACGCCTGTCGGGCGTATTTCTGCCAGATGACGGTCATGATAATCATCACGGGAATTACCGTGAGTGTGATTCCCGCCAGTCTGGGGTCCATCGTAATCATGATGATGGCAATGCCCAGCAGCGTCAGCACGCTGGTCAGCAGCGTCAAAATGCCCTGGGTAACCAGCTCTTGAATTTGTGAAACGTCGTTCTGTACGCGCGACATCAGCTTGCCGACCTGGTGGCTGTCGAAGAAGCTCAGGGAAAGCCGTTGTAAATGGTCGAACATCTGGGTACGCATGCGGTAGATAATGGACTGCCCCGCGTAGGCCAGGTAAACGCTTTCCAGGTACTGCCCGCCCCAGGTTAGCAGGGAAGCCAGCATGTAAAAGATAACGATAATCGCCATCTGCCCCAGTTCGCCGCCGACGATACTGTCGGTCGCCCGGCCCACCAGGTAGGGTGCCGCCAGGGTTGCCAGCGTGCGGACAAGCATGCCGCTTGCCCCGATGCCTATCCAGCCCTTGACCGGCGCCAGGTACTTCGGCAGTTTGCCTATAACGCGGCTGTCATAGACCTTGCCGAGCACTTCATCGGAATCGAAGTGCCCGCCCCCGGGGCCGTGGTGAGGGCCGTGAAACCCTCCCCCTCCGTGAAACATTACTGCTCCTCCGCTTGTTCTTCTGCTTCCTTGTTCAACATGAGCTGGGTCTCGTACATTTCCTTGTAAAGACCGCCCTTGGCAATCAGTTCATCATGCTTGCCTTTTTCCGCCAGCAGGCCGTCCTGGAGCACCAGGATTAGGTCCGCGTTCTGGATGATGGGCAAGCGGTGTGTGATAATAAAGGTCGTCCTGCCCTCTATAAGCTTGTCCAGCGCCTGGCGTATCAGCCGCTCCGTGGCCGCATCCACGCTGGCGGTGGAGTCGTCCAGTATTAAAATGCTCGGGTCGACCAGCAATGTGCGGGCGATGGACAGCCGCTGCTTTTCGCCGCCGGATAAAGTATCGCCGCGCTCGCCCACCCAGGTATCGTAGCCGTCCGGCAGCGATGTAATAAAATCGTGGAGGTTGGCCGCCTTGGCGACCTCGGTTATTTTCGCCATGTCGGCGCCGACGGCGCCGTAAGCGATATTTTCCTTTATAGTGGCGGAAAACAAAAAGACGTCCTGCTGCGCGGCAACGACGTTTTTCCGCAGCGATGCCAGGGTGACATCGCGGATATCTGTGCCGTCCACCATGATTTTGCCTTCGGTGACGTCATAGAACCGGGCTAGCAGGTTGGCGATGGTGCTCTTGCCGCTGCCCGAACTGCCCAGCAGGGCAACGAGCTGGCCCGGCTGTACTTCGAAGCCGACGTCTTTCAGCGCCGGACTTAATTTGTTGTAGCTGAAACTGACGTCCTGAAACGTTACCTGCCCCGAAACCCTGCCCAGTGTCGCGGCATTCGGCTTTTCAGCAACTTCAGACTCGGTATCCAGTATTTCCAGGATACGCTGCCCGGCGGAAGCCGTCCGCGAGTAAAGATTGACCATCATGCCCAGTCGCCTGATCGGCATCACCAGCATGCTGATGTAAAAGATAAACTGGGTAACCTGGCCTATCGTCATGTTCCCGTCTACCACCTGGCCGCCGCCGTACCACAAAATAATGGCTACCGGTATCATGAAAAGCAGCGCCATGGTGGGCGCATTGATAGCCATCAGCTTGGCGGCATGCACCTGCTCGTTGGAAAGGACGGTAGCCTGCCCGGAAAACACCCGGTTGTTTTCCTTTTCGTGAGAAAAGGCTTTCACCACGCTGATGCCCGCCAGGCTTTCCTCCAGTGTCGTGCCCATGACACCCATAATCGCCTGGACCCTTAGCCAGATAGGACGGATGGTCCTGCCGAAGTTAATCGCCAGCCAGGCCACCGGTATAATAAACACCAGCGTGAAAAACGCCAGTCGCCAGTCAATCAAAACCAGCATTACAGCCACGGCGCCGACCATGAGTAAGACCTGCACCATGCCCAGAAAACCCATGGCGAAGAACATGCGCACGGCTTCGACGTCCACCGTGGCGCGGGACATCAGCTGTCCTGTCTGGCTGCGGTCGTGAAAGGCAAAGCTCAACCGCTGGATGCGTTCGTAGAGGGCGTTCCTGATGATATAGGTGGTCTTTTGCGCCACCACTTCATTGAAGAAACGCTGGCCGTAGCCGGCTATCCCTCTCAAGATGCTGGCGGCAACGATAACGCCCGCCGCAATCCAGACAAAGCTGCGGGCGCCGTTGCTTATTACGGAATCGACGCCGTCGCCCAGCATGCGGGGAATGGCTATTCCGAAGGCCGTGGCGATAACCAGGCAGAGGAAGGCGAAGACCAGCATGTGCCAGTAGCCCCGTACGTAGGATATCAGTCTTAATAAAACTTTCACGAAAAGTCGCCTGAAAAATAAAATTTATTCCGATATAACGTGATATATTATACTACAGAATTGCCCGCTACGTAAAGTGGGTTTTATTACCAATAATAACACATCTTAATCACAGGATTTGAAGCATTTTTACCTGTGAAAAAGCGGTCATCCGCGTTGGGAGATGGTCATCCGGGAACGGCAAACCGCCGCCTAAAGCTTTAAGGCTTTAGCCACGTCCCCCAGCCCCAGTTCCTCCAGTTTTTTCCGGCTCGGTTTGCCCGTCTTTTCGTCCCATCCCATTACCTTCAGGTAATCTTTAACCAGCGTGGCCTCATCGACCGTTACGCCGGCGGTGGGCCCGGCTGCCTTAGGCGGCTTGCCGAGCAGTCTGTTCGATATCTTGAATTGGGACAGGCTTATGCCCTCCCGCAGGTTGAAAGCCTGCCGCATATTTTCGATTCTTTCGCCGGTTTTAACCAGTTCCTCGGTGGTGATATCCCAGCCGGTCACCGGGCGCATAAAATCGGCGATGACATCGGCGGTGGGAAATGCTGAATTAACGAAAAGACACATGCCGGAGCACATCAGGGCATGCTGGAAATTACTGCCCCGCGCGTGCGCCTCTCCCCTCCCCGAATACAGCTGCCGGTTAACATCCGGGAGAAGCCCCTTATTATGGTGCTCTTCGGAGCCCTGGGTGTGGCGCGCCGGGGTGGCATTGGTGAGATACGTCGTCGCCATCGCTGACGTTGCTATCGGGTTATGTCCGGGCACTTCCTGCCCGCCCACGTGCATGGCGCACTCTTTTGCGCCTTTGCCTATCTTCTGTGCGGCCATCTTAACACCGTCCGCCATGATATTGCCGATGCCTTCCCGCTTTCCCATTTGCTCCGCCAGGGCCACCACCGCTTTATGGTTCCCCCAGCTCAAATCTAAGCCGCCCGTATCTTTCTTGGTGATAATCCCTTTTTCATAGCATTCCATCGCAAACGCAATGACCGCCCCCGCGGAAATGGTGTCGATGCCGTAGCGGTTGCAGATGTCATTGGCTTTGATTATCGACTCTATATTATTGTTGAGGCAGTTGCTGCCTAGCATAACGATGGTCTCGTATTCGGGACGGTATGACCCGGCCTCGTATTTATATTCGCCGCTTCCGGCTTTCATGATGGCCTCGCAGCCGACCGGGCACTGGTAGCAGGCGATGCGCTTTTGCGACCTCTCCGCCACCGCCTCGGCACCGATGGGAGAAGCATTGGGAAAGTCTTTTATCGCCATTCCCTCCCAGTTCTTCACCGGCGAGTCACCCGACTCTATGCTGGGGACGGTCGTGAAAGTGGTGCCGAATTTTCGCAGGATATCTATATGCCCTCCCATTGCCGCCAGGTACTTAGCTCTCAAGTCCTTGAGCCCCTTTTCATCGGCCACGGGCACCTTCATATTGCCCTTTAGGGCAACGGCTTTAAGCCGCTTCGACCCCATAACCGCGCCCAGTCCGGAGCGCGCCGCCACGCTGCCCTTCAAATGCACGATGCCGGCGATACGGGCCAGCTTTTCCCCGCCCGGCCCGATGCAGGCAATCGAGGTGTCTTTGCCGTGTTCCGCTTTTATAATATCTTCTGTTTCGTAGGTGTCTTTGCCCCACAGCTTTGCGGCGTCCTTGATTTCCGCTTTGCCGTTATCGATTAAAAGATAAACGGGTTTCTTTGAAATGCCGGTGAAAAACACCGCGTCGTAGCCGGCGAATTTCAGCCACGCGGCGAAGCTGCCGCCGGAATTGGCGTCGCCCCACCCCCCCGTCAGCGGCGATTTCCCCACCACGGTAAACCTGGTGCCGGAGATGGCCGGGGTGCCGGAAAAAGGCCCCGTTACAAATCCAAAAATATTGTCCGGCCCCAGCGGGTCGGCCCCCTTTTTCATTCTATCGAACAGAATCCTGGCGCCGATTCCGTAGCCCCCGATGAACTGGCGCGCCATAGTCTCATCCAGCGGTTCGTCCTTGAGCTTGCCGCCGGTCAAATCGACCCAAAGTATCTTGCCCATATAGCCTCTGGCCATGCTTGCCTCCGTATGAACGATATTTAAGTCTGGGAAAATGTAAAGGTAACTGTTTCATAATTATACTACATTATCATTTATTAAATAATCTCTCATGTATTGTTTGAAATGAACCGGCGTAATCATATATATTGGAACTAACATATCCAAAGTTACGCGATAAAACATTATGAAATTTAAAATCGGCCCTTACCTGTGGAGCGCTCTCGTCATGGCGCTTTCGCTGACGCTCTCCCTTGCCGCGGCCACCCGCCAGAAACCATTCCTGGAAGCCAGTGAATTACCCTATCAGGAAACATCGATATGGTTTATGGTAGGCTATTTTTTCGCGGCGGTCGTGATTGTGGTCGTCGTTCTTTTTTTTATTCCGTTGAAGAAACTCGGCATCGTGTTCAGACTATTATACACGGTGTTATTCGCCCTGGGGATTTTTGTGCTCGTTTATCCGGTATTGCCCGACCTTGCGGCGTATTCCCTCGCGGTAATAACCGGTGCTTTATGGTTGTTCTGGGCTAAAATATGGATACACAACCTCATACTCCTTATCACTTTGGCGGGGGTTAGCTCGGTTTTCGGGTTTTTCATTTCACCCTGGACGTTCATGATTTTCATGCTGGTTATCGCCGTCTACGACGTGCTGGCCGTGCGTTTCGGGCTGATGATCTGGATG
>Ga0154649_1053_pt2 | contig 13761 bp, 25 predicted proteins | sample Rifle2008BG13ft_FD_116078 | JGI IMG/M metagenome (GOLD analysis project Ga0154649, IMG submission 116078) | Chloroflexi bacterium RBG_13_51_18
GCAGCGTTTCGTCGACCAAGTTTTTCACGTCCGATTCGAGCATCCGCCCGATGCTGGGGTATTCGACTACGGACTCCTGCTGGATTTCGGTCGGCAGCCGTGAGATTTGAAATGCCTTACCGACACCGATCCTGCCCTCCTCGAGGGCCTGTTGCACCAGGGGGCTAGTCGTGCCGATCCTGATCAGTTTCTCGATATAATCCCGGGTCAGACCGGATCGTTTCTGGATTTGCTCGATGTCCAGTTTGTATTTTTCGTAGAGGGTACTGATCAGGGAGACCATCTGGGCCGGGGAGTGTTTACCTCGGGCGTGGTCCATGACCAAATTACGGCACAGGAGATCACACATGTCGCCCTCGATAATGGCCACGTCGATCGGGGAGTCCCCCAGTTTGATCGCGTCCTCGGTCCGGTGGAAACCATCGACGCCGACGATCTCCCCATCAATCTCCTGGGCGATCACCGGGCTGAGCAAACCCAGCTCCCTGACCAGGGTTGATAACAGGTCCCGGGTCTCGAGGTTGAACTGGCTCGTCACCCGCTCCGCCGGCCACCGGATCAGGCTCGGTTTGAGTTTTATTAATTTCAACGTTCCCCTCCTGCTGCAAATTTACGTTTACACCGTACGGTATTTCCACGGTTACGGTCGGCGTTTTCCCCAGTTTGATGGCATCCATTATAGCGCCGGCAGTTTTCCCGATGTCCTCACAGTCCTGCCGTTTCCAGCTGCCGGTGTACTCCTCGGTCCATACCTGATATTTCATACGTTTACCTCCTGTTTTTTCTCCCGGTGCGCCTGGTAGTATTTCCGCCGGTAGGCGACCCGCTGCGTCCGGTGCGCCTGGTAGTATTTCCGCTGGTAGGCGGCCCGCTGCGCCCGGTGCGCCTGGTAGTATTTCCGCCGGTAGGGGAAGAGCTGCGCCCGGTGCGCCTGGTTGTATTTCCGCTGGTAGACGGAGATCTGCGCCCGGTGCGCCTGGTAGAATTTCCGCTGGTAGGCGGCCCGCTGCGCCCGGTGCGCCGGGCGGTACCTCCGCTGGTAGGCGAGGATCTGCTCCCGGTGCGCCTGGTAGAATTTCCGCTGGTAGGCGGCCCGCTGCGCCCGGTGCGCCTGGTAGAATTTCCGCCGGTAGGCGGCCCGCTGCGCCCGGTGCGCCTGGTAGAATTTCCGCTGGTAGGCGAGGATCTGCTCCCCGGCGTGGGGATCGTTATCCCAGCAGATCACACACAGGATAGGCGCCGGCAGCTCCGGGTCCCAATCGGTCGGGGCCCCGCATTTTGTGCACCGGTAGGCGATCTGAGACTCAATCACGGTTACCCTCTGCGTGTAATTTTTCCAGCTCGAACTGTCTCAATTTAACCTCGTGCGGCGCCAGGGGCTGGGGTAAATTCGTACCGTAGGCGACCACGTGATAGCCGTCCGTGGGCTGGAGCTCGCCGCACCAGGTGCAACGTTCGAAATTGGGGGGCGTGCCGAACCGGAAAACCAGTTTATGTATCCGTCCGCAGCGGGGGCATTTTAGCAGCGCCTCCACCATCGTCACCCCCCCTGGGGGTTTTTTGGATTTTCCCGTTACCCCCCGGGGAACGGGGTGGTCTCCGGGAGATAATTTTTTAATACCAGTGACGTCGACGTCCTGGGTTAGTATATTTGGGGGGTTGTTAAGGGGGGGCCGGTTCGTTTCGGGCATAGTTCGACCTCCGTAGAAAATAGCTAACCGTGGGAGATTTTTCGGCGTGAAAAAACCCTCGGTGCTGGGATTATGGTAATTTGCGCAATTGCCACCGAGAGTATATATCACTACCGAGGGTTTTGTCAATAGAATATATGTTCTGATTGCGTTTGTCAAATTTAGCTATGCCTCACGAAGCGTTTTTGGGTTTTTTCCATCCGGTGACCGTACATAATGTTATAAAAATATTTTTCCTCACCGCATTTTTTGCAGACGCCACGGGATAGATCGCTGCCGGGAACACGCGTCTCGATTATCCACCAGTGCGGCGGGCAGGTTTTAGTCACTCTATTCCCTCCTGTTATAACCAGTAGCCTCCGGCACAGTAGCAGAACATGGCGATCATCGCCAGTAGCCCCACTAAAATTATCCCCGCGATAATATATAGAGCTGATTTCATACGTTTCCCTCCTCCTCTCCCCCGATTGGGAACGCCCGCCGCATCGCCTGCCATTCTCCTCTTTTTTGTGCTAACAGCCAGGGGTGTTTGGCGACCACCGGCGCCGCGAGTTTGGACGGGTCGCGCCGGCTCTTTTCGGCCATTTCCTCCGCCGTAACGATCCCCAGCCCGGTGAGATACGCGCCAGTTTCGATCACCGTCACCTGGGCTACCCAGGCGTGAGCGCCCTCCGGTATCTGGTAATCCTCGCGCTCCTGTTTATTTAGCGGCCGGCTCTCCAGACGGTAGGGGTTGTCGACCTCATGGGCGTGGTACAGATAGGCGTCCAGGGTAAAATATGGTTTGCCGTACATCAGACACGCATGCCCCCGGGCCGGGTCCAGGCCGTAGTGCCTGGCATAGACGGCCAGCCGTTGAATCGTCTCCGGCAGCAGCAGCTCCCCGGTGCCGAGGTCGGTGGCCGGGATGCCGCCCATGGTGACCACGCCGGCGAGAGCCTGTTGTTTTGCCTGGCGTTTGGCCAGGTTTTTCTCGACACGGTCCTCGATCGCCGGCGGCAGCGACTCGCCCTGTTTGTACGCCTCGGTGAGGTCGGGGATACGTTTGATGGTTTTCGCCGGTCCGCATTTACCGCATTTTAGATAATGCAGGCTGAGTTTATCGTCCCAGGCGACGGTCAGGCGGCCGTCACACTCGCCGCAGACGTTGCTATCGGCCATGGCGGTGAGCTCCTCAGATTTTCCTGTTATCATCGGTTTTACCTCCCTGCAGCCAGTGGGCGATATCGCCCAGCCGGTTGTCTATCGACTGTATAATACAACCCTCGACGTCCGGGTCCCACCAGGCGCACTCCACCTGGAGACAGTTAGATCCGGAATTGCCTACCTGCCTGTTGAGGTATGGATTTACCATCATCAACAATGGGCATTTCATGGTTCGACCTCCTGATTGATTATTTTTCCGTCTCGCTCCCCGGGTTTCAAATTTTCCAGGCGCTCGATCTGCCCCCTGCGGAATGAGATCACACCCTCCAGCACGTCCCGGACCTGGCCCATGGTCCGGACGAACTCCAGGAGTCGCCCCACGCACTCGGAATACGTCTCTTTCGGTCTCAGCAGCGTAGTGAGGTCGTCGTAAACCGACTGGTCTAATTTGATGGTTTTGCTCATTTCAGTTTTCCCTCCCGGGCCTGTTGCATGGCGGCGTCGTAGATCTCCCGGGCCTGTTGCACGGCGGCGTCGACGGCATCCCAGGCCTGTTGCACGGCGGCGTCGTAGATCTCCCGGGCCGGTTTCACGGCGGCGTAGTAGATAACCGAGGCCTGTTGCACGGCGGCATTGAAGGCCTCCTGGGCCTGTTGCTCGGCGGCGTCGTAGATCTCCTGGGCCGGTTTCACGGCGGCGTCGTAGGCATCCCAGGCCTGTTTCCTGGCGGCGGATTTCATTTCTGTTCCTCCTGTTATTTATTTCTCTGCGTGTAGGATGCGCAGCCCCCGATGGTGGTTACTGTTTTACCACCCTGTATTCGTCGGCTGTGGTTTCGGGGAAAAGACTCTTAGTGCATACCTGGATTTGTTCCTCCGCCTCCAATTCAGTTTCCCAGTCTCCGGCTCCCGGCAGATCCACCCATTGCCCCTGGCTCAGCGTTTCGATTTTGTACATTGTTTTGTTCCTCCTGTTATTTATTTCCCTGCGTGCAGGATGCGCAGCCCCCAATGGTTGTTATTTATCCTCGTCCTCTGCGTATTCATCTCGCCATGTTTTGAGGATAGGGAGTACATCACTATTGAGGTAGATATTTTCAGATATCGCCTGCTCTTCAAATTCACTCGCCATTTTCACCAAATCGTCATCGGTTTTTCCGGCTGTGTAGGGTTTGGAGTCATAGAGCCAATCCTCGGCATCACATATCTGGACGGTATTAGTTTCGTCTGCGGATTCGTAGGTTTCCTCGCAGATTTTGTTAATTTCTCCCTCCGCCTGTTGAGCATCATCATTGAGAGTGGCCACATTGTTGTTGCCAGTCCACATGCTCTTATATCCGGCGATAACTCGTTCTGCGAGAGGGGCAATGTCCTCAAGCACGAAATTGGCGGTATCCATCAGCAGGCATGGGATTGTGTATCTGCGAGTATGCCCATGATACACGTCCATCGGGACAGCGGTGCCAATTTCGCAGTTCCAGTCGGCGGAGAGGGTCTCGTTTTTGAGGTCGAGGGCTACGTAGCAATCCTGTGGTTTGTTTTGCATAGGGTATTGGTGTGCCAGTTCAAATTTCTCTGTGATTTTTATAGTTCTCATTTGTTTGTTCCTCCTGTTATTTATCTCTACTATTATTATACACCTGGTGCACCGTAATGTCAATAGGGTACACCGAAATATTTGTGTGGTGGACTGGGGGTATTTGGTAACAGGCACAGTTGGGGGCGTACAACAATTGTTATGGTAAAGAAAAAATGGGGCCTCGGTTTAGACGGAGCTACCCGTTTCATTTTTCCGAGGCCAACCCCTCGCGAGGGGGTCATGGTGAGTTTACTACCGCATGTGTCGGCTGTCAAGTGGGGCGGAGGTACAATTTATCATCGACCCCGGGCGGAAAACGCCTGGATTTCGACTACAGCTCGTCCTCAGTCTCGGCGTCGTCCGATTCCTCGTCGTCGTCCGGATCCTCCGGAATTATATACCCGCCAGACCTACTATTTGCCGGCATATTTCCACTCCGAGATTTTGGCGTTATAGTCGGTCCGGACCCGGATCAGCTCGGACTGGAGTTTATGTAAAATTCCCTCGAGCTCGGTTACCCGGGCGGTGGCCTCTGCCGGCAGCACCCGGTCCGGGGATAGTTTGCCCCGCTCATTTTTGATCTGATTCTCCAGGCCGGCAACCTCCCCCTGGAGCTGGACCAGTCGGGACCCCAGTGTTTTCAGTTCCTCGGTCATAGGTTTTCCCCCTAGGCCGGCCGCCAGGCGCCATTTCTGCGTCCGGTCCCTGAACTCGTCATAATTCACCGGCGAGAACGGCGACTCCTCGGCGTTGATGGTCAAAATAAACGCGGAGTCCGCGTCGGAGTAACCGATATCGATCAGCATCCCCAGCGCCGTCTGCTGGGTGATCAGCCCCCGTTTTACACCCAACACGATATCCGATTTGGCCAGGGCACGGGTTTTCTCCTCGGTCGGGGGTTTGATCTGCGCGTCGTACAATTTCAATAGGAATTCTACGTCGACGGCGGTGTATTTGAGCCCCAGCAGCATTTGCCGGGCACCCTCCCTGGTGATGATCCCGTTTTTGTAGCCGGCGGCGATATCGGATTTGGTCAGCTCGCGCTCCTCGACGGCGGAGATGGTATCCGTCGACGGAACGTTGACATCGAGTTTAAACCCAGCCTCATCGGTGCTGTATCCCAGATCCATGATCAGCCCCACGGCCTCGGCCCGGCTGATCCGCTCCTGCCGGACCCCCTTATAGATATCGGTGAGAGTGAGGTCGCGGTCCGTGTTCGTCCTGGCGGCGGCATCGGACTGGATTTTCGTCTGCAGCAGCTCCTCGGCTGCCGCCGCGCCCATGCCCAGCTCCACCAGGCGGGATCGTACATCGTCGAGGGACACCCAGCCGTTTTTAAACCTGGCCAGCAGGTCCGGGAACTCGGTGTATATTTTTGTCCACAGGACATAGTCCTCGAGGTCCTGGCCATGATAGCCCATGGCGGTATAGACCTCCCGGAGCCGTTTTTCATCGATTGTCCGCAGGTCCCAGAATCTCCGGACGTCAACCCGGGTCGGAACGTTCCAGGATAGTTTTATCTGTTTATCTCTCCAAAACGGCATGACATCGCGGGCCCGCAGCAGGAGTTTGAGCTCGTCCTCGGTGATAATGGCGCGGTGCAGCATCTCAAACCCCTCGCCGGCGCTGGGGAGCTCCCAGTGAGCCGCCCAGTAGCGGTCGACCCACTCTTTGCTCAACCCGATTTTCTCCGCCCAGGGATAAACGGCGGTCGGCGGATCCTGGTATTGCCCGAATCTCTCGGCGATCTCCGGCGAAAACGCCTCCCGGACCGACATGCGGATCAAATCCTGGACGCCGGGGATTACCTCGGTGATGGATTTCAGGGCCTCGATGCGCGAGTCGTTCCAGCCCAGGTCGCGTAGATCCTCGAATAGGGACGAATATTTGGCGGGGTCACGGCGCCAGGCGGTGACTACCGCCGCCGGATCGAATCTGGCCGTCTGTTTGACGCGGTCCTGGAGGTACTCGAGGTTGCGGGATAACGGCGCCGAGCCGCCCATGATCGTAAACAGTGCCCCGATCAGGATTGTTGCCTCAGCGATAATCGTATCCAGGATATTGCCTCGTTTGAGCGACCGACGCAGGGCGGATTTGAGTCCCTCCGGGACCCCGGGCATGGCCAGAACCTCCTCGACGTACGGTGTCGCCGTTTCGATCGCCGCCGGCTCCAGGTTGTCCAGCATGGAACGGAGCCCTTTTTCGGTCAGGTTGGCGCCCCAGTTTTTGAGGCGGTCGCCGAACCGGTCCCCCAGGGCGGAGAGATACCCGTTAAATCGGCCGGTTGCGCTCATTTAGTCCTCCGGTCCCAGAAACCAGTCGGTGAATTTATCCCAGAGAAACTCGACCGGGTCCTGGAAGAATTTTACCACCTGGTCACGCATTTCCTGCCACCCCTCCCAGAATTTTTTGTATTCGGTAAATTTGCTCCGTACGATCTCGTCGACGTCGGTCAGATCAGCCAGGGTCGGTAAAATGGTTTTCAGGAAATTCTGGAGGTCGGTCCCTATTTTCAGCAGCTGGGCCGTCCAGCTGGGGAACGTCGTTTTCCAGAACTCCGACCACGCGGCCCGCAGTTCGGTCAGCCCCTCGGCCGCTGTTTTTATCCAGCCCTGGACCGTGGTTTTGGTCGTTTCCCACCAGGTCGTAACGAGACCGGTGACACTCACCCACCACGAGGCGAACCAGTCCCCGATCTCCTCCAGCCATGGCAGATTTGAGACTATCAAATCCCAGATATCGCCCCATCCCAGGCCGCCACCAACGATTTTGACGGCTGCCCTCACCCAGGCGAAAAATTTACCGACGTTGACCGCCAGGCTGAACAGACGATCGTGCACGTAATAAAACGGAGTTTTGAGGTATTTCCCTACCACGGGGATATCGCCGGCCGCGTCTCCGATCGTGTTAAAATAGCCGGCTACGGTAAATATCGCCTCCAATATCAGCGACTGCCAGCCGTCACCGGGAGACGGCTCGGGCTCGGGCTCCGGTTTCGGTTTCGGTTTCGGCTCCGGCTCAGGCTCCGGCTCAGGCTCCGGCTCAGGCTCAGGCGGCGCCGGCGGAGGAGGCGGCGGCGGCGGCGCCGGCGGCGGCCATGGCAGACCAGGCGGATAATACGGTGGCCTGATAGTCGGATCGAAATTCATAACCGATCGACCCTATCCCTGAGAGGCAAATATTTTATCGGCCTCGACGGCCCGGGCCAGCAGAATCGCCGGCGCCGTTTTCGCGGTCCAATCCCGCTCGAGGACGTCGACTGATAATACGACGCCCGCCCTCGTCCTGATCTGGTGCCGGTAATATCTCTCGACGCCGCCGGTATCGCTCACCCTCACCAGCTCGTCGATTTTGAGCACCCTGTACGGTTTTTCCTGCGAACCATCAGCCATTTTTCTCCCTCCCCTATTTTTTCCGGTACGAAAACCCGGATTTGATAATCCAGCCGACCACGGCGGCCATCAGGGTTTTAACCTCGCCGTCGATGCCGCCAAACATCAGGCCGGCCAGGATTATCAGTAAAATCACCGGCAGCCCGAATCCGACGCATAAATCCATAATTTCCTCGTGTGTCATAATAGTTTTTCCTCCCGCAAATTTACTCGATGTAGCCCAGGACCTGTATATGACTGTCAACCTGGATAGTGCCGCCAATGAAAATTTTATACTCGAGAACCTGGCCGGAGTCTAAACCGACAATCACATCGTTTTCCGTGTAGACACTGGCGCTGTCGGTGTGGGCGTAGACAACAGGGTGCAGAGTAGCACCGCTGCCGTTTTTTCGTACTCCCAGCCACGCGCTGGAGGCGCCGGTGTAGGAATCGACAGCAATTATCAGCCTCAATATCGCCGATTTAGCGTTGGCGGACGTGTAGACTGTTAGATCGAGAACAGTATAATCCAGGGTCACAGTTCTGTTGAGGTCCGCCAGCGCCGCCACGCCGTTGTCTTTCCAGACGATTTTGCTCAGTCCCCCGGCGATCCCCGCAGCCAGGGCCTCGGCGTCGGTGTATTTGATGTGGTGAGCGGCGGCGTCGGCGGCGTGGTCGTATGCCCAGTCGGACTGGGGGGCTTTTTTCGTCTCCCCGTTGGTGGGCGGGTTTTCAAATATCGCCGTGGGGTCGATCACCAGTTTCCCCGAGGCGGCCACCTGCATCGGCACCCAGATTTTACCGGCCGGATACCACCCCCACGCCTGTTTGGCAGCTCCCATTTTTCCTACTCCTACGTTGTCACAACGATTTTACCGTCAACGTCTACCTGTATCGGCACCCAGACGCCGGCTGCCGGGTCCCAGCCCCAGAGCTCTATCGCTGCATCGTTGTCCATATTTCTCACGGCTCGTTCTGCGTTATAATAAAATCGTCCAGGTAAACATAGCGATTCGCGTCATCGTCGGTGTGCAGGATAATATTGACCTCCATCATGGGATTTCCCGCGCTGGCGGCGGTATAAACAGCGTAGCCGGACAGATCGACCGTGAAATTGTCGACGATGACCCGTTTCCACCGGTCGGTGGAAAAATCCCCCACCAGTTTGATCGTGTGGAATAAATAGGTATACCGCTGGAGTTCGTACGGCATGGCCATGTCCACCCAAGCCCCGGCCGAATCATACATATATAGATTTTGGTCCGCCAGGTCATATTTGATCATGAATTTATTGACATTTACGCCGTCGTAAACGAGGATATCTCCGGTTAAATACCCGGTGATGGCAAATGGGGAGATCGCGACAGAAAACTCGACCCCGAACGCCGAATAAACAGGGAGCGGCAGGTACCGGGCCAGGCGGATTAATTTCGTCCCGTCGCTGCCGGTCGTCATTTTACAGGATAGAAAACCGTTCCGGGCATTATCGGCGCTGATGACGGCATCCGAGCCGGTGCCGCCGGCGATTTTCTGCCAGGACCCGAGTCCGCTTTCGAAATCGTCGAGAAAAACGACGTCGCCCCGGCGATCGAACGTGCAGATACTCCCCAGCCTGGCCGCCAGCTCACCCATGTCGGTCATGTGGTAGATCGTTTTCGCCAGGGAGTACATCCCGTAATCAGGCTGCCCGTGCGCCATGAATATCACCCCTATCAACAGAATTATAACCGTTATTTTGAACCACATCATTACCCTCCGAATATCCGTTTGGGGGAGAATATTCCCAGTATACTGGATAGCGCGTCACTCACCGCCGTGGCGATGATGCCCTTCCTGGGGAGGACGGCCACGAAAATGTCGAACGTATGTTCGTAACTATCGTCGTCGTTCCAGCCCACGATTTTTAGTTCGTAGGGGGGCTGGTAAACCTCGTAATATTCGCCCCAGTCGATCGGATAGGAATCTCCAAACAGGGACATGCCGGCCGTGGACGGCGCGATCTGGTGCTCGTGGTGCAAAATAACGCAGTGGGCCAGCCCGGCGTGTCCCTGCCTGGGGCAGACCATAAACTCCGATATGATGCCGTGGGCAATTTTGAGAATCGCCGTCGTCGGGGCGGACGCGGGCGTGTTCGCCGGTATCGTGATCGATGCCTGAAACAGCACAATTAGCCTCGGCTATGCAAAAAACAGGGCTGGGGGGATTTACCCCCCAGCCTCAGCTATTACGGTAATCCCCGCCACAGGACGAATACGCCGATCGTATTGGTGCCGATATCGACGTACAGCCCCTGCCGGCAGTAAACCGGCACCGGGGGGGCGAACAACTGCCCCTCCTTGACGCCGTTTTCGAACTCGATAATCGGCACGCCGGTCGTGTTTTCGCCGTCGTAGATAAACGTATCCGACTCGGCGTCCGCGGACATGGTGCGGGCGTAGATCAACTCACACGGTCCGTGCGATAACAGCTCGTCGGCGGTCGCCCATTTCCACGAGTAATTTTTGCTCTCGGCGTTGTCCACCGCTAGTAACTCCGGAATTGCTGGACGATCAGTTCGTACAGCGCGGATGTGTCTCCGGGTCCGGTGGTCAACCTGGCCCTGGCGGATCCGAGTTTCCGGACGTCCCACCAGGAATCGATCTCGTCCATGACCCCCATGGGCAGCGGGACCGCGCCGTGCGGGCAGCGGCCCTTGATCAGCAGGTTGATGGTCGTTGTCAGTGAGCCATCGATTATTCTGGCCTGTCCGCCGCTCCACGGATAGTGGATGATGGCGTCCGAATCCTCGGACGCGAACGCTGCCAGAGTGATGTCCTTGGCCGGCGTCAGGTAAAACGTGATATCGGTATTGGCCAGGGTCCGGCCCTCGCCGTACTCGGTAAACTCCGGCCACTGGGTCTCGTACAGCTGCAAAAGCTCGAGAAGGCCCATATCGAGGACGACTTTTTTATCGTGATCCTCGGTGAGTTTCACGGCGTCGAGGTTGATGTCCGGCTCCTCGGAGCTGGATGATACGCAGGGCATAACCAGCCGGATCGGCCGGTCGGTCGGCAGCTCCACGTAATCGATCGTTGACGCGACGAGCGTTTTTGACCACAGACTCTGTGCCGCCAGGAACCCCTGCGGGGACGGTGGATCGTCGTCGAACAGATCCGCCCAGACCTCGAGAGTGGCCGCGTCGGGAACGGCGCCGCCGGCCAGGTAGTTGTGGACGATTTTTAGCTGGAGATTGTTAAATCGCGACGGGACCAGGGCCAGATCGCGGTCCCATAGTTTCCGTCCGAAATAGATCGGCACCGCGGCCACGGCCAGGCCGTTATCGGTGAAATTTAGATAGTTGAATGGCATTTTCCCCGTGCCGTACCAGGCCAGGGCCTGGGAGTAGATGCCCCGCATCGAGTGCAGGACGTCGGCGCCGTCGACCAGCTCGATGGTCGTGATGGCCCGGCACGGGTGCTGGGTCGGCGTCCAGGACGAGTTGGTCAGCCGGACGATCGCCGTGAGGCGGGAAATCGGTTCTTTGACTTTGATATCCAGGACATACGTCCCGGCGGTTGTGATAGATGTGGCGGCAAGCAGTTCGGAACTGCGATGTCTCATTTTTTAGTCTCCTTTTTGCTGCCCTCGGACTTCTCATCGTTAGCCCGGCCGCGGCAAACGGGGCATAGCCCCGCTTTATCCGCCAGGCCCGGTTTGGTAGTGTGTCCGCAGGCCGCACAGATTACGTTTTTCACTGGTTACCTCCTCGGTTGATCAGGATTGGCCCGGGCTATCCGCCCAGTAATGCCAGTTTTTTGGAGTTTAACGCCTTGCCGACCTCCTCAACGCGTTTGTAGTTGGCCGGGTCCCCCTTCGGTTTCCTGGCCGAGAGTGACAGCGAGGCCAGGGTGCTGAAATACGGCTCGGAGCCGGATTTGTAGTCGTCCTTGCCGGCCGAGACGCCGGGGCCGTAGCGGTCCTTGCCCACGTCATTGATTTTGCGGGCGTATTTGGCGGCGCCGGCTTTTACCACGCCGGAGCGGAACCGGTTTTTAATACCCGAGGCGGCGATCGCCTGGCCGTAATTATCGGCACTGGCCGCCGTCTGCCTGGCCCAGGCCTCGGCGCCGGCCGCGGCATTTACCGCGTACTCGGTGGCTGCCCGGGAGGCGTTATCCGCGTATTTAGTCGCGGATGCATCGATAGGTTTTACATTCAGTGGCATTTCTGCCCTCCTCGTTTTTTAGTTTTCCCTCATTAGCTGTGCGCAATTTTTTGCCCATTCATTGACAATTCTGCGCCGGGGGGATAGAATTGTCAATATGCAACATGTTGTTGACGCACTACAAAATACCGTCGAGCTCCCTCCCCGGCACCGGCAGGGCTGCCCAAAAAACTACCTCCGGGTGCTGATATACCCGTATGCCAGGATCGGTTACACGGCGGCCGAGATCGATGAGAAACTGGAGAGGATCGGCAGGCACCTCCCCTGCACGTGCGAGGAATAAATGCCGAGACAGGAACGGGAACGCAGATATATCGCCGAATATATGCTCGAGGCATTTCCCGAGGGCGGATACCAGCTCAACGTCGAGCTCGGGCCGATCCCCCAGGAGTATGTTCAGCGCCTGGGACTGGAGAGGGCGGCCGCCATGTTCCGGCCGACGCGACCCAGAGTCGACGCCGTGAAATGGTCACCGGGGCATTACTATATAATCGAGGCCAAAATCAGGGATATAAAAGCCGGCATCGGCGACCTTACCTATTATAGGGGGATGCTGGACAGCACCCCGGACCTGCCGTATTACGAGAAACAGCCGATTATTGCCCGGCTCGTCGTCCCCTGGATGATCGACTGGATCCGGTCCGCCGCGGACGGCGCCGGCGTCGAGGTCGTCGTCTCCCACCAGGACTGGATCGACGAGTACGTACGGGAGCGGCAACACTATTTCACCGCCGAGTACCGTAACGCCCGCGCCGAGAAAATGAGGCTGCGGAATATCCTGGGGGTGGACTGATGCCCTGCAGCATTATCGCCCAGCGGTACGCCGAGCAGGCGGCCAGGCTGAGGCTGAATAAACTGATCGAAAACGGGCTCGGCCCGGCGTCTGAGCCGTTTAAACAGCTGAGCGCCATCCGCAATCAACTGATGTCCAGCCTGGGGATAAAACGTCCCACGGTAAATATGCTGATCAGGCTGATGCTGGCGCTGTCGCCAGGGTCCGTCAAATTGTTTTACAACTCCGACTCCGGGTGGTTTACCGAGGCCAGGGAACGCGCCGGCGCCCCGCCGGTCTATCACCACGTGGACGACGATACGGCGATAAAAATACTCCGCGGGGAATATACCCACGAGGATTTTGAGAAACTGAAAATACCCGACGACTACCTGGGAGAGTAATCTATCTGTGTATGTATGTATGTATGTGAGGTGACGCCATGGTCCTGATGAATTATATCCAACTGCAGGCGGGCGTGCCGACCCGGATGCACTTCTCCGACGACTATGTAATCGAGCGAACCATCCTCGAGCGGGAATCCGGCAAGGAAAAAATCGTGACCTCCCTGGTGTTCTGGTGCGACGAACTAAACGGCGAGCCGGCGGCGCGCACGTTCTCGATACTGTCGCAAAAGCTCCGCGCTCATTTCGAGCCGTACCGCAAGGGCAAAAAATATGCCGACTACGATTTTATAGTCACCGGCATGGGGTCCGGCTGGTACTCAGACTGGAACGTGCAGCCAATTCTCAGGCCGAAAACGGAGTAACCCCCCCAGCTGCTGAGAGAGAATACCCCGCTCGTTAGTTCAAAACCCACGTCTGGATGATATAAAAAATCAGCCTACAATCGAGACATATCCGGGAAATTGTCCCGATATCCACAACGTTTTTACTGCCGCAATTCGGACATTTTATATTTGATTTCATTTCTCAAATTCGCACCCCCCGCGAGTGAAATCAGAACAAACGTGCGGGTTTCCCCCCCTTTGGACTAAAC
>Ga0154649_1102_pt1 | contig 13738 bp, 12 predicted proteins | sample Rifle2008BG13ft_FD_116078 | JGI IMG/M metagenome (GOLD analysis project Ga0154649, IMG submission 116078) | Chloroflexi bacterium RBG_13_51_18
CTCATGTCCGCTCCCTCCTTCGGGAGGAAATGACCCAAATTTTATCCGTTCCTTCGCGCGAGCCTCCCGCCGCTGTTACTCCCCCACATGTCATCCTCGTCGTTGGTGTTAATGGCAGCGGCAAGACCACCTCTATCGCCAAGCTCGCCTGTAAATATAAGAAGGAAGGCAAGTCCGTCCTGCTTGCCGCGGCGGATACCTTCCGCGCTGCCGCTATCGACCAGCTTAAAAAACAGGGCGAAAGGGCAGGAGTGGACGTAATCGCCCACCAGCCCGGCGCCGACCCCGGAGCGGTGGTTTATGACGCGTTCCATGCGGCCAGGAGCCGCGGCGTGGACATTCTCATCATCGATACCGCCGGCCGACTTCACACCAAGTTCAATCTCATGGAGGAGCTTAAAAAAGTCCGCCGCGTCGCTGCCAAGCTGGACTCTTCCGCCCCCCACGAGGTTATCCTGGTGCTGGATGCCACCACCGGCCAGAACGGACTTACCCAGGCGCGCTACTTCACCGAGGCCGTCGGCGTCACCGGCGTCTTTATCGCCAAGCTGGACGGCACGGCCAAAGGCGGCATTGTCCTGGCTATCTGCGATGAGCTCAAGCTACCCATTCAACTTATCGGTGTTGGTGAAAGGCTGGAGGATATGATAACCTTTAATGCGGAGGACTTCATCGAAGCTTTGACTTCTTAATCCTCTGCTGTCATTCCAGCGCAGGCTGGAATCCAGGAGTAGGGTGGGGTAAAAAAGTTAATTTAGTACGGCGAGAAATAGTATGATATACGTTAACATCGACCCCGTAGCCTTTTCCATCGGTAGCATTAACGTCGGCTGGTACGGCATTATGGTGGCGCTGGCGGTCGTTACGCTGGTTACCTGGGCTTTGACTGCTGTGAAGAAAGACCCCCGCCTCTCCTATAATATAGTTATCAACGCCGCCCTGGTCGGTATCCCGTCCGGTGTTATTTTCTCCCGCCTGCTCCATGTCATCGACCACTGGAGCTATTACTATCACAACCCGGGTCAGATAGTCGGAGGGTCCGGCCTTTCCATCTGGGGCGCGGTGCTGGGTGCGGCTTTAGGTATCTGGCTTTACAATCTCTTTGCCAAACATTCCTTCGGGCATATGGCGGATATGCTGGCTCCCGGCATAATATTAGCGCAGGCTATCGGCAGGGTGGGTTGTACTATTCTTGGCGACGATACCGGCCTGCCGACCTCTCTTCCCTGGGGATTCGTTTATACCAGTCCCAATAGCCCGACGAATCAGGCCGTCGGTCTTACCCCCACCCACCCGGTCGTCACCTATGAAATAATTTATGCCATCATTCTCTTTGGTATACTGCTATTACTGTGGAAGAAGCTCAAACCTGATGGCTCTCTATTCCTCGTCTATCTGGCTTTTTATTCCGTCTGGCGCATTGGCTCCGACTTCCTACGCGAGGGGACGGACTTCCTGTTCGGTTTACACCAGGCGCAGGTTATCGGCGTAATCGTGCTGGTTATCTGTATCGTCCTGATTGCCTGGAAGACACGCTGGGTTAAAAAAGAAGATACTCAATAACTAAATTATTTTCTAGCCTTTGTGCCGGTTTATCAGCGCCAGTTTCCAGTTATTGCCCTCCCCCCTTATCCCCCCGATAGCGCAAACCCGGATATCATCTCCGTTATAGGTCGCCGCTGATATCTCGTAAATAAATTCGGCTATTTCCTGCGGCGTTTTAGCGTCTATTTTAAGCTCTGCCGGGCCCTTTTCCGCCCTGAAAGCCCCCGGGCTTTCCATGTTGCCGTAATAAGTGGCAACGCCGTGCAGTGTGCCTGCTTTCGGCATTAATTGCCATGTAAATGCCGGCTTACCCGCCGTCTTTATACTCAAAATATAGACGGGTTTATTTTGCTCCCCGTCGTTCGTTATTACTCCGGCAATTCTCGGCGTCTGCAGGCTGTCATGCTCATAGTTAGCGCCGTCCATTATCTTTTTTAAATAGCCGCTCGCCGGTCTGGATTTCACGTTATAGAGCAGCTTGTATGTCTCGTAAATCGACTCCGTTTGTATACCGTTGCTGACGGCAAGGAGGCCGCAGGTGTTATCGTATTTAACAGCCGTGTAATGCCGCAGCGGGTCGTATGCTATCGTGCCGATAGGCCCCATGATGATACTGTTTTCCTTCGGCGCCGCTTTTCTTTCCCGGCTGGCTGGGCTGCGCCCGGTCACCAGATAGGCTAAAGACGGTCTCCCATCCTTCGTTATCCCCAGGAATATTTGCCTCCCCGGGTAAGGCCCGTTAGGATTTTTCATCTTCCCCTCCTGTCAGCCGCTTCTTTTAAAGTCCAGTACGTTCAGCCGTAGATTTTTCTTGCCGCCCCAGTTATCGATCTCGAGGTTATATACTACGTCGATACGGGAGGCAAATTCCCCCTGGTGGTTGCCCAGTCGGAAGGCTACGCAGTCCCACACCGAGCCTCCCTGTCTTAGCTTCATCCGCAGGTGTTCGTTGCCGTTGCCCATGGTGCGTCTGTCCACTACCTCCACACCCCGACTAACAAACGTGGGTACCGGGTTGCCGTGCCCGAAAGGCGCCAGCATCTGCGTGGTCGGATACGTTTCCCCCCCGAGCTCGTTTAGCTTTACCTCGGCGTCGATGTTCAGGTGCGGTCGCAGCTCCACCCCGGCCAGCTTTTCCGCCGCCAGCGCGCTTAGTTCTCTTTCCATCTGCGGCAGGTCTTTCGTCGGCATCGTAAAGCCCGCCGCGGCGGCGTGCCCCCCGAAGCGAGTAAAGTAGCTGCTGAATTCATTCAGCGCCGCAATAATATCGAACTCCGGGATGCTGCGGCAGCTGCCGTGGCAGACCGTTTCCGCGGTTTGTATCACTATGGCCGGACGGTAAAATTCTTCTGTCAACCGACCCGCCACCAGCCCGGCGATGCCCATGGGATATTCCCTGTCGGCGGTTATCAGTAGCGGCGGCAGCCCCATGGCTATGACCTGCTCCCTTGCCCTGGCCAGTGTGGTGGTGGTCAGCCGCTGCCTTTCTTCGTTTTTACGGGCGAGCCAGACCGCCAGTTCCTGCGCTTCCTTGTCCGAATCCGTCATCAGGAGATTATAGCCGGTCAGTCCGTCGGCGAGCCTGCCTGCCGCGTTGAGGCACGGCGCGATGACCCAGGCAATCCTGTCCGCGTCGATATTCCCGGCCTCCAGCCGTGTCTGGTTTATCAGTTCCCTGATGCCGGGCCGCGGGTTGGCGTTCATGTTTTTCAGGCCTTCTTTGATGAGGAAGCGGTTTTCTCCCAGCGGCGGTGACATGTCGGCGATGGTGCCTATCGCTACCAGGTCTGTCACGATATCGATTTGCTCCTCTTTTCCCAGGCTGCGGAAAAGTCCCTGTAATAGCTTGAAGGCCACTCCCACCCCCGCCAGGTTTGTATATGGGTATCTGGAATTATTCAGCTTGGGGTTGATTATCGCCAGGGCTTCCGGGATTTTTTCCGGCGGATTGTGATGGTCGGTGATGATGATATCCTGCCCCGCGTTCATTGCCTTTTTGACTTCCGTAACGTCCGTTACACCGCAGTCGACGGTTATTACCAGGCTGGCCCCGTCTTCATGGAGTCTTTTCAAAGCGGATGTGGTTAGCCCGTGTCCTTCCGTCTGGCGGTGGGGAATATAGGGGATGGCTTTCCCCTGGAGCAGTGATAGTCCCTGCACTAGCAGAGCGGTGGCGGTTATGCCGTCGGCATCGAAGTCGCCGTAAATGCCGATAGTCTCCCCTTTGAGCAGCGCCCGGTAGACCCGGGCAACCGCCTTTTCCATGTCGGGAAATAATAGCGGATCGCCCATCAGGCTGCGGTCGCTGGCCAGAAACGAGGGGATGTCCTCCGGCCGTGTGACGCCCCGGTTGTGTAAAAGTTGTATTAATAGCGGGGGATAGCTGGATTGACTGTCCTTGCCATTCAGGACTTCCACCGGCGGCAGCAGTTTCCAGCTACAATGGCTCAAAATTATGCCTCGTTATACTTCCTCAGGATAAGCACCGAATTGTGTCCCCCGAAGCCGAATGAGTTGGTTAACGCAGTATTTACTTTCACCTCCCGCGCGGTATTGGGCACGTAGTCCAGGTCGCAGGCTGGGTCGGGATTATCATAGTTAATCGTCGGCGGCACGATGCCGTTTAAAATCGACATAATGCATATCGCCGGTTCGAGCGCTCCGGCGCAGCCGATAAGGTGACCCGTCATCGACTTTGTGGAGCTGACGGGTACTTTATAGGCATACTCCCCGAACGTTGTTTTAATCGCCCTGGTTTCCATGGTGTCATTCAATTGCGTGGACGTGCCGTGGGCGTTGATATAGTCTATTTCCTCGGGTTTGATGTTGCCCCTTTTCATCGCCAACTGCATCGCCTTGGCGGCACCTTCACCGCTTTCCAGCGGTTGTGTTACATGGAAAGAGTCGGCCGTGGCCCCGTAGCCTACTATTTCCGCCAGGATATTGGCTCCCCGGTCCAGGGCATGCTCCAGTTTCTCCAGTATGAGCACGACGGACCCCTCGGAAAGGATAAAGCCGTCCCGGTTTTTATCGAAGGGTCGCGACGCTTTTTCCGGCGCGTCGTTCCTTGTGGAAAGCGCCTTTAGCTGGCTGAAGGCAGTCACCCCCAGCGGATTGATTATCGCTTCCGCGCCGCCGGCAATCATTACCTGCGCGCTGTCGGCTTTAATGTATTCTACCGCCAGGCCTATGGCGTCCGACCCGCTGGAACAGGCTGACGTCATGCACATGTTGGGCCCTCTGACCCCCAGCGCTATCGATATCTGGGCGGCGGCTATATCCGCAATCATCATCGGCGCCAGGAAAGGACTCACCCTGTCCGGCCCCTTTTCCACCAGGATCCTCGCCTGGTCGAACAGCGTTGTCAGTCCCCCTATGCCGCTCCCTATAAATACACCGATGTCGTCCTTGTTGCTGTCATCGATTTTCAGGTTGGCGTCTTTGACTGCCTGGAAGCCGGCGGCTACTGCCATCTGGGCGAAGCGGTCCATGCGCCTTATGTCTTTGCGGTTGATATAAATAGTCGGGTCGAATCCCTTGACCTCCCCGGCGATTTTCACCTCCATGTTTGAGGTGTCGAAAAGCGTTATATAACCTATCCCGGATTTCCCGGCGATGAGATTTTCCCAGGTTGTCGCCATGTCCAGCCCCAGCGGTGTAAGAGCCCCGATTCCGGTAACTACAACTCTGTTGTATTGATTGTTAATGTCAGTAACCTCCTTGTTGTGCTTGGAAGAAACGATACATGCAGGGGATTTATACCTAATTTTTAACACATTTTACACTTGTTTTCAAGTTGAGTCGTTATTCCTTTACTCTAAGGGGCTTCACTTCTTTGACCTTACTCCGGCCGGAACGGTATAATTTTTAGTGAACCCCCCTTTATAATATGAACGATGCAATAAAGCCCCCCACCATCGCTTTAGATAGCCTTGGCTGTAAGCTGAACCAGGCGGAAATCCAGCAGCTGGCCCGTCAGCTTGAAGCCGCCGGCTATCGCCTGGTCGACCCGTCGGAAAAAGCCGATATCTATATCCTCAATACCTGCTCCGTCACCCATGTCGCCGACCGTAAATCGCGGCACCTGTTGCGTCTGGCACGCCGCCGCAATCCCTCCGCGCGCCTTATCGCTATCGGCTGTTACGCCCACCGCGCCCCCGCCGAACTCGATAAAATCGAAGGTGTGGAGCTTGTCCTCGGCAACGACCGCAAGATGAATCTGCTCAACCTGCTGGGCGTCCCTCAAAGTCGGCAAACAGGCATCGCTGTTCCCTCCGGCCCTCATGCCGTCCGTCGCACCCGCGCCTTCCTCAAGGTACAGGACGGCTGTAAAAACTTCTGCGCCTACTGCATCGTCCCCTTCGTCCGCAGCAGCATGCAAAATGTGGCGGCGGAGAAGGTGACGTCTCTCGTGCTGGGCCTGGTCGCTAACGGCTATCGTGAGGTTGTCCTGACCGGCACGGAAATCGGCTCCTATGAATCCAACGGAGTAAATCTGGAAGGACTTGTCAGGCGTATTCTCGCCGGTACCCCGGTGCCCCGTTTGCGCCTATCATCCCTACAGCCCCACCAGGTTACCCCCGCCCTGGTTGGCCTCTGGCAGGATGCCCGTTTATGCCCGCATTTCCACCTCTCGCTCCAGAGCGGCAGCGATACTGTCCTTAAAAGGATGAAGCGCCGTTATGCTGTAACCGACTATCGAAAAGCTGTTGCGTTGATACGCGACTCCGTTCCGGATGTGGCCGTAACCACAGATATTATCGTCGGCTTCCCCGGCGAGACCGATAAGGAATTCCGGGAAACGCTGGACTTTTGCCGTGAAGTGCAGTTCGCCCGCATTCACGTTTTCCCCTTTTCCCCCCGCCCCTCCACCGAAGCCGCCGCTATGCCTCACCAGGTGTCTGACGCTGTGAAGAAAGAGCGCAGCAATCTCATGCTTGCCCTGTCTGAAGAAAGCGTCAAAGCGTTCCAGGAGCGCTTTATCGGCAGGACGCTGGACGTTCTCTGGGAACAGCAGTCCGGCGGTGTCTGGTCCGGTCTTACCGGCAACTATATCAAGGTATATGCCCGGAGTAGAGATGTGTTGACCAACCTCATTACGCCTGTCAGACTCACGAAGCTTTATCGGGATGGCGTTTACGGCGAGATTTAGAGCTGGAATTATCCCTCCGCTAGATTAAAGGGGGTGTCTTGTTTTCTATAATAGCGCGCCTGGAGGGATTCGAACCCACGACCCCCGGTTCCGAAGACCGATGCTCTGATCCGCTGAGCTACAGGCGCACGCGTTCAGCTTCAATCTTACCCCATGACGACCTTTTCGGCAACTCTTTCCCTCCCCCCAGGTGATAAAAGTCGCTTTCAGTCTGTTTCAATAAATGTATACTTAATTTTGAATGTCTGTTGAAAGGGAACTCGTTTATGGCTAAGATAGAAGTGTATTGCTCCTGCGGTAAGGTATTTACCATGAAGGATGACCAGATTAAGAATTGTCCCAGGTGCGGTAAACCACACCGCGGTCCCAATGTCCCCAGATAAAACTCAAATCAATTTCAAGGAGGTCGTCATGACGGTTGTAACTGTGGAAATGTGGGAAAATTATACTATCGACCAGAAAAGGCAGCTCGCTAAAGATATTACCAACGCGTTTGTGAAACTCGGCCTGTCACCGGAAAATGTCAATATTATTATGAGAGAAAATCCCAAGAGTTGCTGGGCGGTAAGCGGCAAGCTCTGCTCCGACTTCCGTATACCGGAAGGTGCTTAAACAAATGTATTTTCTCGAAATAACACCATGGTGTGTAGTTTTATACATGATTCACCTTTACTGTTTCGATTTTGCCGTATCGCCTGGTGCTTAAAATCGGCTATTTAGTTGCACTTTCTCCGAGAATGAATTGAAATAATGCCTCCTTGCGTCTATAATTGAGCAAACATTCTTGTCTTAGGAGGCTTCCATGGACTACGTTAACTTTCTGGATTTTATCAAAAACAGGCGTACTATCCGCCGCTTTAAGCCCGACCCAATCCCCGATGATTACGTGGAAAAAATAATCGAGGCGGCACGCTGGGCTCCCTCCGGCTTTAACATGCAACCGTGGGAGTTTGTCGTTATTAAAGACAAGACCCTGAGAGATAGCATCGTCCAGTGGGTGCGGGAGTACCATAAGCTTACTCTAAAAGCGGAGAGCACCCGCGAACCATGGCAGCGCGTGCCCCACCTCCCCTCCAAAGATCCGGAAATGGACTACCGCATCGCCCCGGTCTTTATCCTGGTACTCGGTGATACTCGCACCCTGAAGGGATTGCCCATTTCCATGCGCTATGACGCCGAGCGCCGGCAGTCGATTTATATTTCCAGCTTGGCCGGTGCCTATCTCTATATGAGCCTTGCCGCCACGACCCTCGGTCTTGCCAACGAGTGGGTGTCATCGGTGGCGGTCGCTTATGCGCATTGTATGACCAAAGACCTTCTCGGAATTCCGCCGGAGCTGGAAATTTACGATATGATGGCTCTCGGTTACCCTGCTTATAATCTTACCTCACGGAAGCTAATGAGGGACAAGGAAAAAATGATTCATCATGATTACTGCGGGGTCGATGATTTCCGCACGGACACGGAAGTTGACGATTTTATCAAACGGGCAAGGATATGGACTACTGCCAATCACCGGCGGGGAGTTGATAAAAACATCGTTGGGGTGAGTGAAGGGATTTGATTACTCCCCTTGGTGAGGAGGAACAAATCGGGGTGGTTATGGGGTGAGTGAAGGGATTTGAACCCTCGATCTCCAGGGCCACAACCTGGTGCCTTAAACCGCTAGGCTACACTCACCACGCCGAACTCTAATATTATAGCGGAAAAACATGTCCCCTTCAATCGGGGACGTTATTTTTCCGGCGCTTTCACCACCCCGTCCACCTCCTCAAGGTCAAACCACCACTTGTATCTCTGGTCCTGCTTTCCGTAGCCCCAGGCGTCATCCATCTTCACGATTAGTTTGTCTAAAAACGGGGCTCTTTTTACCATATATCGGACGATGTCATGCGTCCAGCCCTCCGGCTTGTTCCACGGGCACACTTTAATGCACCGCCCGCACGCCGAGCCGTGGGGATTAGTCGTTCTGAATTTGCTGCACTGCGCCGCATCGAAGTGCCATGTCTCGTAGCCGTTATACATCTCCTTGCCGCCACTGGGTATGGCGTTGGCATGGCATTCCACGGCGCATTTCAGGCATTTTTCACAAAACTCCTGCAGCCCGAAGTCGATTGGCTTGTCCGGCTCCAGCGGCAGGTCCGTAGTCACTATCGCCGCCTTAAAGCGCGTGCCCAGGAAAGGGTTCAGCACGATGCCCGCCCGGCTCATTTCCCCGATTCCCGCCAGCACCAGCAGCGGCGGTACCACCACCTGGTAGCTCATCGCGTGGTGCGCCCGCGCCGGGTATCCCAGCCGCCTTATGTAATCGGCTATGATGCAGGAAATCAGCGCTGTATTTGAATAGCCGATGAAACTCTGCGACCCGGAAATCCAGTCGTCTCCGGTGGAACCCAGCATCGTTTCGTAGTTCTGGTCGACGACCAGGACGATGGCGTTTTTATGGTCGAGTTCGACTTCTTTCCCTGTCGCGTCGTGACTGTAAACGGCGTACTGCGGCAAACGGCAGATGCCCACGATGTCCGACCGTAAAAAGTAACCCAGCTGTTTGATGTGTTGACTTAACGCCGATGGGTCGTCCGGCAGGGGAGCTTTGGTTTTGGCCACCTCCCCGTCCACTGCCTGCGCCAGCGGCGCCATCGTTTTAAAGAAAGCCGCCCCAAGCGGGAATTTCGGCACGAAGCGGGCCATTTCCCGTTGCGGTATCGGCCCCAGTTCCCCCCGCATCACCCGCCCGAAGCCGTGCTGCCTTTCATCGAACCGCTTCACGTTATCGGTAATTTTAATGGTGGGCTTGTCTACCCTTTTCAGCTTCTCCATCGGGTAGGGTCCCAGCTGCTTCTTGACGTTTTTCGCCATATCGTATTTTCCCCTTTACGGTAACGACCTCTTACTTATCGCTGAACTCGACGATAGTCACCCCTTCTCCCCCCTCCCAGTTCTCCCCTGCCCGGAAGCTCTTCACCAGGGAGTGCCGCCCCAGTTCCCGCCGCACGGACAGCCGCAGTGTCCCGCTCCCTTTCCCGTGGATTACCTTCACCTGCTTCAAACCAGCCAGGTAGCTGTCGTGCAAAAAGCGTTCCAGCCTGGGCAATGCCTCTTCCACGGTCAGGTAGCGCAGCCGCAGTTCGTCGGGCTCCGGCGGCCCGGAATAATATTCTTGCTCTCTCGAAGCCATCGTTACTTTTTATAATACTATCACCGCTGGTGAAAAAACAAAACCGGTGAACCGCTGAAATTTTTACGGACGACGGGATTGAAGAATATCAGTTCCGTTTGCCTTTCCCGCACGTATCTTTTAGACTATCGGGAGGGCTATGATTCGGTTACTGATTGAAGAACTGGGAGGCATCTGGCAGTTCCTGAAGAAGAACGGCCGCGAGACGGTTATCATCGTCTTTGCCACCTTTTTTCTCCTGATGCACGAGTACCGCCCTATCCAGAACGAGTGGCTAAGCGTATTCCTCTATTATGGGTTATTCCCGATACTGGTAATAATTATCGTCCTACGGAAGAATCCTCTGGATTTTGGGCTTAGATGGGGCCATCCTAAAATATGGGGTTTTCACGTCGTCGTAATCTGCATCATAGCGGCGGCCATTCTTTACGCGTCTTCTTTCAGCGCCGAGCTGCAGGGCTATTACCAGCAGACGGATTTCAGCCTGCTGAGTTATTTCCTGCTGAACTGCGTGAGTCTTTCCGCGCAGGAGTTTATGTACCGCGGCTTCCTGCTTTTCGGTCTGATGGATAAGTTCAAAGAGGGCAGTATCCTCTTTCAGACGATACCATTCGTGCTGCTGCATTTGGGCAAGCCGGAACTGGAGACAATCAGCACTATAATTACAGGTATTTTATTCGGCTATGTGGCGTACCGGGGTAAGTCTTTCTGGCCGGCTTTTATCATCCACCTGTTTATCAATGTGTTCTTCGTGGGGCTGATTAATTTAAGGTCGGGGTAAAGGGGTTCTAAACAGGTTTGACAATCGGGTGCGAAAAGTATAGCATTTGCACAAATGTCTCAATGAGCGAATTTCATTATCAACACAATCCGTATCTCCATCGGCAAGAGAATAGAGGCCGGTTTAACTAAGGAGGAAAAGGGAATATGAAAAACAGGTATCTGGCAGCCGGGCTTTGTATTCTTGTACTGATGCTGTGCGTGGTATCGGCCTGCGGAGGCGGCGGCAGCGCAACTACGTCTGCTACTACCGGTACAACTCCGACAACAACCACTTCGCCGACATCGACTCAAACTACGACATCCACTACCACGACGGGGAACTCATTAAGAGACATCCTGGGCTTAGGGGCGAATATGGAGTCGGTCAAGTACGACATGTCTATAACCATGACCGGGGAGGGAACAATCACGGCAACGATATGGCAGAAGAAGAACAAGATGAGAGAAGAGATGACCCTGGAAGGTATGACTGCCATTATAATTTTCGACATGGATGAAGGAGTTATGTATACTTACATGCCACCGCCGGTGAATATGGCTTATAAAACGACGCTGGATTCGAACATGTTACCCGAAGGCAATGTGGGAGATACCAGCGCTATCATGGACTACCATCCAAATACCATCGGTACAACGTCCCTCGACGGGAAAGCCTGTACGATCATCGAATACGACATTCCGGGGGCAGGCAGTATGAAACAGTGGATATGGAACGACACTGGCTTTCCTCTTAAAACAGAGATGACTTCAGGCGGTGTAAAGACTACAATCGAGTACAGAAACATAGATTTTTCCGACATTCCCGACAGCATGTTCGAGTTGCCAGAAGACGTCGAGATAATATCCATATAGCAGGCCGGCAGCTTTCCAGAAAGCCGGAAGTACATCGGGGGGTGAAAAGAGGTTATACCTTACCCCCTTTCCAAACATGAGACTTTTTAACAAGGAGATCAAGATGTTTGGAGAGGGGGATTTTTTTAGAGGGGGCTGGCGCCCCTCTCGACGGACTATACTCTGCGGGGAGGAGTGATAAAAAAGCTTCTTTGTAGCTGATAATTAGATAGGAGTATTGTATAAATATAGGCCTAAACCATGCTCAAGTAGCGACCAGGTGGCGAGGAATACTAAATGAGTTTAAAAATATTATTATTAGTTTTGGTTATTAACGTGTTTTTACTTGGCGCCTGTTCCGCACCCAAACCTATTCAAGGTGTACCGGATACAAGCGCTTCCGCGATAACATTACCACCACCCAGCATGGAAGGGATAAACACGCACAACCATGTATTTGGGACAGATGCCGACCCCGATATTATCACGCTTGGACCCAAATACGGCACCAATCCCGATTGGCCGCCGTACCCCAATAAGTATGGCATGGAATTCGAACTGGAACACGGGACACCCGTTCTCGCGCCAATCGATATGGTATTGATAGGTTTTAGTAACAGAAATGCCGAACGCCGGACTCGAGGGGAACAAGTAGACACCCCCTACAATGATTTAATGCTCTGCTTCGAGTCGGCAAGCCCCGATTGGCCGGGTATGATAATAGTTGTCTATCATTTAGTGTCATCACCTTTATTGCTCGGCCACAATGTAAACCCGGATTGCGGCGAATGCGAAGAATGGGGAGACCGGACACAAGCCCGGGGACACTTATACTTTGATACTAATGACTACGAGGTCTCCAACGAGGACGATGCAGACAAGTGCGAACCGCTCATCGGGCGCACGGTGAAACGCGGTGAAGTGATTGGATATGCCGGCAGTGTTGGTACTCACTCTATGGCTGCCTTTTGTTTCAAAGTATCACATACATCAGAAAATCCTACCGTTGAAAGGGGAAACCGCTATCTGCACTGGGTGCAGCCGGGCACGTTTTTTTACTGGAAATGTTACACTCCAGAGTCGGATTTTCCCAGCGGGGTGCTGGCTTATCCCTTTGAATGGGAAGGGTATCAGCTGCCTGCCGAACAACGGGATGTTGATTTTAAGTATGATGCAAATTGAGAAAAGCTGAGTCTTGCCCCTATCCCACTACCCGCTTTAAATACTTCCCCGTGGCCGACTTTTTCTTGCGGACGATTTCTTCCGGCGTGCCGGTTGCAACAACGTACCCGCCCTTGTCCCCCGCCCCCGGCCCCAGGTCTATAATATAATCGGCGTTTTTAATCACGTCCAGATGGTGCTCTATAACGACCACCGTGTTTCCGGCATCCACCAGACGCTGCAAGACACTCAAGAGCGCCGCCACGTCATCGAAGGATAGTCCTGTAGTCGGCTCGTCTAAAATATAAAGCGTGGCGCCCGTAGAGCGTCGGGAGAGTTCTGTCGCCAGCTTTACCCGCTGCGCCTCCCCGCCGGATAATGTCGGGGCGGGCTGCCCTAAATGAATATAGCCCAGCCCCACATCATTTAAGGTCGCCAGCTTGTTCTTCAGGCGGGGGATATTCTCAAAGTACACCAGCGCCTGGGCGACGGTCATGTCCAGCACCTCGGCGATGTTCTTGCCCTTGAATTTTATCTCCAGGGCTTCCGTGTTATAACGCTTGCCCTTGCAGACCTCGCAGGGGACGGTGACGTCTGGCAGGAACTGCATCTCTATCTGGAGAAAGCCCTCCCCGCCGCAGGCTTCGCAGCGCCCGCCCTTGACGTTAAAGGAAAATCTACCCGGCCCGTAGCCGCGCAGCCTTGCCTCCGGCACGGTGGCGAAAAGCTCGCGGATATAGGTAAAAGACCCGGTATAGGTAGCGGGGTTGGAGCGGGGGGTGCGTCCTATCGGCGACTGGTCTATATTGATGACCTTATCGATGTTTTCCAGTCCCAGTATCTCGTCGCAGAGCCCGGGGCGCTCCTTGGCGCGGTAGAATATCTGCGCCAGCCTGCGGTATAGTATTTCATCAACTAAAGTGCTCTTGCCGGAGCCGGAAACGCCGGTGATGCAGACAAACCTGCCCAGCGGTATAGAAACGTCAATGTTTTTCAGGTTGTTCTGCCGCGCGCCTTTAATAACCAGGTCTTTGCCGTTGCCCTGACGCCGTGAGGAGGGCAGGGGAATCTGCTTGGCGCCGCTTAAA
>Ga0154649_1072_pt3 | contig 13672 bp, 12 predicted proteins | sample Rifle2008BG13ft_FD_116078 | JGI IMG/M metagenome (GOLD analysis project Ga0154649, IMG submission 116078) | Chloroflexi bacterium RBG_13_51_18
ATCTGGCGGGTGGCTTCTATACCGCTCATGGAAGGCATGCTGATATCCATCACGACTATATCCGGGTTCAAATCACGGGTCTTTTGAATAACCTCATATCCATTGCTGGCTTCACCAATGACTTCTATATCATTATGGAGCTGCAATAGAGAACGGATGCCCTCTCTCAATAACGTGTGGTCATCCGCTAATAGCACCCGGATTCTATTCAAGCGTCAACTCCATCTCCATTTAAAGGAACTGTCGCTTTAACGCAGGTGCCAACTCCTACCTTGGAGGTGATGGCCAGACTTCCCCCGATTAGACTCATCCTCTCTCTCATCCCCAGTAGTCCCAGGCCGCTTCTGGTGTTCTGCGGACTCACTACCTGCTTGACCTCAAATCCACATCCGTCATCTTGAATCTGAACCTCTAGTTTATCAACATTGAATTTCAGATTGATAGCTACGCTTTTAGCGCGCGCATGTTTGAATATATTATTTATACCCTCTTGTATCATACGGAAAATAGAGACTTCCCTTTCGCTTGATAGTCTTCTTTCTTCGCCGGTGACGGTTAGATCAGCTTTAATACCGGCGGCTGTCAGCCGCATATTAATAAAATACTCGATAGCCTCGACCAGTCCCAGGTCATCAAGCAGGCTGGGCCGGAGGTCAAAAATAAGCTTGTCTATTTCTTCGTCGGCTTGCTGGCAGAGATTCAATGATTGGGCCAATTGGGAATTGACTTCAGTGGAAGCACCGGAAGCCGATACCTGGGAAAGCCTTTCCAGGCAAAGTCTTAATGCCGTTAGAGCCTGGCCGGTTTCATCGTGAAGTTCACGGGCAATCCTCCGCCTTTCTTCCTCCTGGGCCGTAATTACCTTCCGGAGCAACTCGCCCCGCAAGTCCCGGGCCCGCTGGACTTCACCGTATAGCCTGCATCTTTCAACGGCGGTAGCTATCTGGTGGCCGATGGCATCCAGTAATTGAACGCGCTGCTGGTCAACCGGCTGTTTAACCGTCCCGACGCCGGCTGTGCCCAGCACCACTCCTTTTAACTTCAAGGGGGTTAATGCAAATTGCCAGAGTTGACCGGAGCCGCCGTTGCTGTTGTCCGGTACAACCGAATATGTTGCCGAAGCTGTTTTTTCTCCGAGCCCGAGGTTTTTCACAACCTGCATAAGCTCATTAACCACGTCGGTCGGTAATTCCCGGTTGGCGTGAATAGTCGGCGCCGCATCATCTTCATTCAACAGCGTAACCCAGCTTATCTGGGCTTCAAGGGCGTCAAGCATTGTATCCGCGGCCGTCCTGAGTGTGGCCATCAAATCAAGGTTCTGACTTAGAGCCAGGGTAATAGAGTTCAGGGCAAGCAACTCACGGTTGGCCCGCAGGATTTCCTTGCGCAATTTCTTGTTCTCGCTGACGTCCCGTTGCAGTTCAATAACCTCGGTAATGCGTCCCAGGCCGTCTCTTAACGGTGACGCCACTACCTCTATCCATCTTTCATCATGTTCATCTTCCCGGTTGCCCGGGTGGGTATGAATTACGGAGACGGAATCACCCGTTTCTAAAACCCGCGTCATGGGACACTCGCACCATGGTAAACTGCACGGTTCATCAGCATTATGACTAACCTTAAAGCAGGGCTGTCCTTTGATTTTAGCTGCTGTTGTATCGAGTCTTTGCAGCATAGCGTTATTTACCTGCTTGATGGAGTAATCGGGATTGATTATCATCACTTCGCCTTCAAGGCCGTCAATAATCGACTGCAGGCAGTCAGAGGAGATACCGGGGGTAATATCAGACTCTATTGGGGAGGCTTTCGGCTTTATTGGCGAATGCACACTAAACGAACGAATGCCTTTCCACCAGCTGCACAGGTTCTGTTTGGTATGCTCCAGTACAGGAATCACCGGTTTATATAATAAGATAAGTTTGTTTTGGGAAAATCTCACGGGAAATCCTCCCTTTAGGGGGTTTGCGATGGGACCTCTATCGTAAGAAGGGTTCCTTTTCCGGGCTGGCTATCTATAGTTAAAGTACCTCCCAGCAACTGGGTACGCTCCTGCATTCCTGCGAGGCCAAGCTTGCCGATTCTGGCCATGTCTCCTATTCTTCCCGGTATCTCGAATCCCTTGCCATTATCGTTAACCGTTACTCTGGTATAATGCCCGGCGAATTCCATGGTAATATCAACCTCGCTGGCGCCGGAGTGCTTTTGCACATTATTCAACGCTTCTTGAGTGATGCGGAATAAAGTTAATTCGGCATCGGATGGAAGCTGGTGAGGCTCCCCGACCACGTTTACACTTACATTTATATCATAGTTCTTTGTCAGATCAGACGCAAGCCATTGCACGGCAGGCAACAGCCCGAGGTCATCCAAGACAGAGGGCCGCAACTGCTGGCTGAAGCGGCGAATCTCCTTCAGGATATCCCGCGCCTGTTCCTGAATTTCCTTCACGGAGACCCGTGTATGGCCTGAATCAATATCACCTAAGTTGCGCACCATCATAACCAGAGCCTGTGCCGTAACGTCATGCAGTTCCCGTGCGATACGCTTACGCTCCGCCTCCTGGGCTTGAGTATATTTTTGCACATAATACTTCAGGTTTTCCTGAATCTTCTTTTCTTCGGTAATATCGCGTCCGGTATGCTGAAAGGCCCAGGGCTTTTCATCTTTGGTTATCAGGCTGGTCCCTATCTGAATGACAGCAATGCTTCCGTCCTTTTTTATAAGCTCCTGCTCAATGGACTGGGGAGTGCCTCCTCTCAAGGCGATGTCATGTGCTTCCTTATCAACGGTGCTCTGGCCGTGTGCAGAAAAAAGAACCGACACATCGGTATTCGTTAGAGACCCGCGTTCGTATCCCGTAAGTCTTTCAAAGGCACTGTTGACGGCCAGGAATTTACCTTCAAGGTCATGAACCCAAATGGCATCACTGGCATTCTCAAATAGTTCCCGGTAGTTACTCTCCGAAACCCTTAGCGCCTCGGTGGTTGACCGCTCCCTTTCGTAGAGCCTGGCATTCTCAACTGCCATGCCTAATTGATCAGAGACGGCGCGGAGTAAATCCACCTCATCTTGAGAAAAGTGGTGTGCCAGACGGGTGCCGACTCCCATCGTGCCTACAAATTCGCCCTTGGCTATCAACGGGACGACGAGCATGCTTTTCAAATCATGTTTCCCCCAGGGAGCCAGTATACCGTCACTTTCAGATGAAGCGTTTTCCACGATTATCGCCTCTTTTGATACCGCTGCTTTACCATCCGGGCCTTCACCAGATGAAAGAGTGTCCGGCAGCGCTTTTTCGGGTAGACCTTTGGCAGCTGCTAAATGCAACTGTTTTTGTTCTTCATCCCACAGATATAGCCATGAAGCTTTAGCTTTTATAAGCTGCTTTATCATTTCAACAGCGGAGAGGACATCATCCAATTTAAGGGATTGGCTTACATAATTTGACATGGTATGAAGCATGCTCAGTCTTTCAATCTGTAAATCGAGCATTTTACGCAGCGCCTCAAGGTCAATTAGCCGCTGCCTGGCTTTTTGTAAAACATCAACAAGAAGGACAATTAAAATACCGGTAAAAACGACTCCTGCGGTCTCGAAAATAGCTTCCCTTGGGGCCGCCGATAATATCCAAATGCGGGGCAGCATTGCGGCAAGTGACAGCACAAGCAAGCTGATACTTGCCCCGAGACCTAATACGAAAGCCCCATAGGTGATGGGTATGAGAAAAAGAATCCGCCCGAAAGTCTGCCTTGTGAGGCCGAATTCTAAAAAGGAGCTTATGCGGTCGAGGAGTGAAATATTTGTAAATGATTCATGATAGTGGATTATTACCAGAAGTATAAATATAACAGCGATTGCCAGCAGGTGATATATCCGCGGCACCGCCGTGATCCAACGAGTTATCTTGCCGAATCCTTCCTTCATAGTGGTTATATCTTGCCCCTGCCTCAAGGCAATTCTTCAAAAGATAGCCAGCCTCTTTTAACCGCCTGAAATATAGCCTCGGTACGTGAACCGACGCTAAGCTTATTGAAGATACTGCTCAAGTGGCCCTGGACTGTCCTTACGTTAATGAATAACTCATCGGCAATATCATTATTACTCATTCCTTTGGCAGCCAGTTTCAGGACCTCCGTTTCCCGCTCGCTAAGCTCTACGGCCGGTTTTTCTTTGGCTGCATTGGCCGCAGGAGGCCTGAACCGGCTGATGACCTTGCGGGCAATAACCGGGTGAAGCACCGACTCGCCGGCATAAACCGCTCTAACGGCATCAACCACTTCCTGGCTATCAACATCTTTGAGTAGATAGCCGGCAGCGCCTGCTTCGAGGAGGGCGAAAACATACTCATCATTATCGTAGGAAGTCAGTATCAATACCGCTGTGGAAGGGTGACGGGGCTTGATGGTCCTGGTGACTTCGACCCCGTTTAGTTTCGGCATTGCAATATCGATGATGGCTACGTCGGGCTTTAGCTGGTCTATGATCTTTATTGCTTCCTCCCCATCGCCCGCTTCCCCGACGATTTCCATGTCCTTCTCCCTCTCAAGTAGTATGCGGGTGCCCTGTCTCACGACCGCATGGTCATCGGCGATAATGATTCTTATCTTCTTCATTCACGTCTCTTTTCAGGTTGATTATAGCGCAGGGGATTCAGCTCTTCAACATACCTTATTAAAAGACCAGTATAACATATTCAGGTACGAACGGGTTTATCGGTACTCCCCGGTGTCTAGGTATAAATACTTATTACAGATGACCTGAAACAGGTAATTATAACTGCCAGTCACAGTAATATTCAGGCTAAAAACACATTCATAAAACAGGTTTATTTGCCGATGTTCGGTACATGATCGGCTGGTATTATTAAAGTGGAAATAAAAATAAGGGTAGTCAAACAAGGAGGCACTCAAATGAAAAGGATGATAAAAGTAGCAAAGGCAATCGGCAAGGTTTTCCTGGCAATCATCACGGGAATTCTAATGCCTATACTGATCTGGGTAGCCCTTGGGGCAGCGTTAAATCAGAAGGCGAGACAAAAGGCAGCCGAGCAGGCGAAGGCGCCTACTATCCGCGAGATCCTGGACAAGGCTGAAGTAAAAATAAAATAATCGGTTCACAAAGAAGCGACATGAAAAGGCTAACCGGAAAGGGACTCTAATGGAGCGAATGGTAAAAATAGCAAAAGGCACCGGCAGGATTATCCTGACAATACTGACAGGGATGCTCATGCCGGTGCTAATCTGGGTAGCCCTGGGTGTGGCTTTTAACCAGGTGACTAAAGAGAAGAGGCTTGGGCGTGCCGTACCAAAAGATGTCCCGGAGAAGAGTAAACAACAGCCTGTACCGGATATTTACAGGCTTCTAACGAAGACGGGGCTTAATATTCATGATGCAACGGTGACTAAGCCCTGTTGGGAAGTTCTTGATTGTCCTCCGGAAAAGCAAGAATCCTGCCCCGAACACGCCCGTCGTGATATTCCACTCTGGAATATGATTAAATAGGATAGAAATAGGTAGAGAACAAATACCAAAATAAAAATTGCTGCTTTTAAATAGTGATATAGAATCTAATATCTTGGTGTTAAGGCCGGGTGAGAACTAAAAACCCGGTCTTTCCTTTTGTCCAAGTTGTCAAAAGGAAATAAAAAACCAGGCGGGTCGTAATTACCCCGCCTGGCTGAATCATTGTCAACAGGAATGCGATTATGCGTGTCCTAAGACGTCTTGAGATAGATTTGTTTTAGTGCCTCATCGAATAATTTTATATTCTCAGCAGAATCAGGTGCTTTAGTAGCGGCCGCTAAGGCCATCTTGGTCAACATCGCCAGTTTGACCTGTGCGGCGATACCGCCGGCTTGTTTGGCTTTATCGAAATAGGATGCTAATATCGTTCCCATATCAATTCACCTTACTGGTTCTTTTCCGCTTCATCTTTCAGGAAATGGAAAGCAGCCAAGACACCCTTGAAACTTTCACCGAAACTGCTAATTTCATCCTTACCTTTGATATCTATCTCCAGACCTTCGATCTCGCCCTTGGAGAGCTTTTCCGAAACATTAGTAAGTTTCTTCAACGGGACGGAGACTTTAGCTATCAAGATAAGAGTTGCTAACGCAATTATCACGATTGCAACAACGGCACCGATGATAATCATATTTCTCTGCAAAGCGGAGCTCTTGTCACCGATATCGGATTGCAGTGTACCGATAAACATGTCAATAGGTGCTGAAATTTCCGATGCCGTCTTTGTGACCATTATAACATGTCCATTGACATCATTCGACCTGGCATAACCGATGAATACATCCTGACCGTTTTCATCTATAAAGCTTTGAGAAATGCTGCCGGAACCTTCAGCAATAGCATTCTTAAAACTAGCCTGGTTCTGCACATTAAAATTTGCGTTATTGACTTTTGATTTATCTTCCAGAGAAGTTGCGACGATTATTCCTAGATAATCCACTAATTTTATCTCATATACGTTAAGCTCTTCAGCATCCACAAATCGGTCGATAAACATGCCGTAATCAAACACAGCTTTAATCTGACCCAGATATTCATTGGTTTCAGGGTCTTTAAGCTGGCTGACTATTTCAATTCCCCAGGAACTGGTGCCCTCATTCCAGATAATATCACTGACATAGAAACCGTCCGGTGACTCGTTGGCAGCCCGATACCAGTCCTCGCCCCACGCAGTCATTCCCAGTTTCATAAAGACAGGAACATTGTTCTGTAGAATTACTCGCCAATCATCAGGACCCTGGTCAAAATCTGCGGTGGCTGTATTGGCGGCAATGGTATAACCCCTAAAGTCCGTGATGAATATTTCCGGGAAACCTGTAATGACGGAAAGGTCGGTAAGGTATTGTGAAGTGGAAGGAGATAAGTCATTATCCGGGTTGCCGTCACCGGTGGCTTCCTGGCGTTCGCCATATACTCTCGTAGCCTCGGCGCTCCACATTTCATAGAGATCTTCTTTGGAATAGCTCTGTGCTTTCTTGGCGACTTCCAGCAGGGCGGGGGTCTGTGCCCACGTCTTCACCATTTCATACTGATTTTGCATCTGACCGTCCAGGGAGTCACGTATGCTGACAGCCACATCCTGCAGATTTTTACTGGCATTGCCCAGCAGTTCCCCTGAACTCGCTTCAGAGGTGGTGTCTTTAATATCACTTATCCCGCTTGAAGCAAATATTACAAGCGTTCCGGTACTAATAACCATGCCTAATACTAGTACCGCTAGAATCAGGTCTCGAATTTTCATGATCTGTCCTTTACCTCCTAAACAATAATAGGTAAAGATGCATCTATCCGTCTTTTTACACACAGATGCAGTCCTCTTATTTATTATATACGTAAAGCTTCATATCATGATTAAAGCTACCTCCCATAATGCTGAGGGTTTTTACCTATAATTAGTAATGATTTGTACAAATTAACTGCAAGGGAACCGTTTACAATTGATGCACTTGAAAAGAGTAATGATTCCATTAGCGGAATTCTCGAGAACACTTGATGTTGATAAAATTAGAATTTCATTAAGCGTATGAAAAGGAGGCTTTGTTCACAGAATGCTTGGGCTGATGGGAATCAGGGAAAGGGTGTGGCTGCTGGGTGGGACTCTGGAAATAAACACGGAGCCGGGAAAAGGGACTAAACTGACGGTCAGCATCCAAGTTTAATCAAGCGGCATTTCCGGCTGATTTATTCAAATAATATAGTGCCGACACTTTTACCGGCAGCCAGGTCAACCTCGATGGTTTTTCCCTCGTAATCCTTGAAAGCAATCTCTAGAGTATACCGGCCGCTGTTTTCTTCAAGATTATCAAATTTATAGTCGCCGTAATTATCGGTGATGACTTCACTTATCTTTTGCGAGTTTTTGAATAATGCAACCGTGGCCCCTTCTGCGCAGTCGACGGCACCGTCTTTTTTAAAGGCAACGTCACCCCCGATGAAACACTTGAGATAACGGTACAGATTCTTATAATAAACGCGGGGTCCGGTTTTATATTCCGGGTGCAGGACTTCCAGGTTTTCCTCTGCTATCATCTGCTTCACACGGGTATCTTCGACTTTTACAAAGCGCATCGCCCCGGTGGGACAGGCCTGGACGCACCTAGGCTCTTTCCAGCCGTCAGCCAGCAAGTGAGCGCACAATGTGCATTTTTGGGCTACATTCTTTTCCTCATTCCAAGAGATAGCTCCATAGGGACAGGAATTGACTATCTCCTTTTGCCCCCCGGCTTTTAACGGGTCGATGATAACAATGCCGTCGCCCGTTTTATAAATAGCGTCGTTACCTGCCTTTTTAATACAGGGGGCATTATCGCAATGCATGCACGGCACGGGAAGATTAGCTACATCAACCGTGGGAAATTGTCCCCTTTCCCTGGTCAGGATATTTATCCAGTGACTCCCATGCTTTGGCTGGGCGGCGGAATAGGGTAAAAAATCATTATCGACGTGCTCATCCTTGCAGGCTAAAAAGCAATTATAGCACCCCTCGCATTTGGCAACGTCGATGATTAAATTCCACTTGGCCATGTTATTGTTCCTTCCACTTTTCTATTTGGACGAGGCAACTATTGGAAGCCGTACTGTGTGACTTTTTTATGATAGGGCGCGACGAAGTCAATACATTAATCGTTCCGGCGCGGTCGATAGAATTACCCGGCTCGCCGATGGGGTCGTATATCGCGGAGGAACAGGGAGACTGGGCGGTCCCTTGAGGCAGACGTTCGGTAATATGGGCGGCGCAGATTACCGCGCCCCGGTCATTGAAGACCTTGACAAGGTCGTCTGGCCTGATGCCGCGTTTTTCCGCATCTTTTGTATTCAGTTTCACAATCCAGTAATAGTAGCCGTCTATCAAAACCCGGTGCTCTTTAACGTCATTGATAATGCTGTCTTTGCCGTCGTTATGCGTGTGGAAGGTAAAACGCGGATGGGGCGTCAGCAGCTGTAGAGGGTATTTTTTATAGAGTTCCGTGGTGTGGGGGCCTTCCCATGAAGGGATATATTTACTGATAAGCGGCCTTTCCGGGTCGTCCGGGTCGAAACGCTTGAGGCTGGAACACTCAAACTCTATTTTACCGGATTGCGTTTGCAGTCCGGACAGGTATTCCTCGGTATAATCTGCGGGCAAAGGGAAGGGCTCCGGGATGTCTTTTTTCCTGCCCTCGGCGAACCACCGGTAGGCGCAGGGTGATTTTAATTCTTCCTTGGGCGGGGGCACGATATAATAGCCTTTCTTGAGCAATTTTTTCCAGGAAATAACAGTAGGCAAATCCGAGGCTTCGTACATACGCTTGCACCAGTCCAGCTCGGTCGAGCCTTCAGAGAAATAGGAGCTAAGCCCCAGGCGCTTGGACAGTTCGAGGAAAATCTGATAGTCGGATTTCGATTCGCCCAGCGGCTCGATGCACTTATGCTGCAGGGTGATAACGCGATGGTTGAGCTTGTTGAAATTATGTATGATGTACCCTCCGGCGTTGCAGGTTTCACCGATATCCCAGCGCTCGAAGTTGGTACAGGCAGGCAGGATAATATCGGCAAACTTGGTCTCGCCTTCCATCCATATTGCCTGGTTGACTACAAATTCCAGTTTTGGGGTGCGGTATGCCTTTACGAAGCGGTTGGTCTCATTCATCGTGGCGATGTAAGAGCCGCCGTATTTGTAATACATCTTGATAACGGAGTTGCCGGGAGCGGGGTATGAGAATTTAAAAAACTGGCCTTCAATAATCTTGGTGTTATTGGGGTAGCCTTCAGCGTGACCTTCCAGGATAGCTTCCGGGATATTCAGCCGGGGGACTCTTTGCTGGACGGTATTCACGGAGGGAAGATGAGGCATGCGCTGGTAGAGATAAATCGCCGAGGCGGTCCCGTCGATATCCCCGGAGATGCCGCCCTCGGCGTAACCGGGGAAGTAGAACCGGGTGTCCATCGGCGTCCCGACGGCCATATTGCCCATGTTGATACCGGGCTTGCCGATGCCCTGCATCGCCATCAGGCAGACCATGGAGCGCGCCCATTCCAGGCCAGTGGCGCAGCGGCAGGCGCCCCCCAGCTGGTTTCCCCCGCCTCCCGCGCCCAGGTAGGTCTTTTTAGTACCCCATTCCCTGGCCAAAGCCCGGACGTCTTTAGCCGGGACGCCGGTCTCGTTTTCCTGCCATTCCGGGGTTTTAAGGATATTATCTTCCTTACCCAGGATGTAATCCCGCCACTTTTCAAACCCGGTAGTGCGTGAAGCGATGTATTCTTTATCGTACAGGCCTTCCGTTATCCAGACATAGGCGATAGCCAGTGCCATGGCATTGCCCGTATCCGGGCGAGGAGCCAGCCATTTTCCGCCCATCAGCGCGGCGGTGGGGTCATAATAGGGATTGATGTGCACCATTTTAACGCCGAGCTCCTGCAGCCACTGGCGTCGGACGGTGCTCTCGAAGGCGGCATAAGACCCCGGATTAGATTCAGGGTCGCTGCTCCAGAAGACCATCATTTCACAGTCTTTCAGGGCGTCTTCAACCGTCCCGTAGCCCTCGGCGCCGCCCTGCCGCATGCTGTTTCCCCAGTGATGGGTAGCTCCCCAGAACCACCCCTCCCAGCTATCCGGATTAGCTACTACCTGCGTCGTCCCGATAGCGTTCATAAACCGGCGGTGTGTGCTTAAGTAGTAGCCGACATTTCCCCAGGTATGGTGGGACGGGGTGCTGGACAGAATGGAACCCGGGCCATATTCTCTCTTGACGCGTTTGATTTCATTAGCCACAATATCGAGGGCTTCATCCCAGCTGATTCTCTCATAGCCTGAAGTTCCCCGGTTCTCACAGTTACGCTCGCCCTGCGGGTCGAAATCGACCCGTTTCATGGGGTATAAAATCCTGTCCGGCGAATACACGGTAGATTTCAGGGAAAATCCATAGGGAGAAAGAGTGCTTTTCCGCGGCGGGGTAAACTTTTTGCCCCTGGCTTCGATGGTAAAAGACGGCGCGTCACTTTTATCGAACTCTATGGGAGTAATCCGTATTATCCTGCCGTCTTTCACGTAGACGAACATGGAACCTGCGTTTGAATTATTGACATATCTTTTGACGCCGCTGCCCATGTCCGTGCCCCATTTTATGCCGGCGTTTAGCATCAGGCTTATCGTTTCCATGAACCAGTATGTCAATTCATCCGGCCCTGACAGCGTCAGGCGGAACTGTTTCATGGAGTCGGTCTGTTCCTGCTGGTCACGCCACGGCACCAGGAGACGGCAGCCCAGGGCCGCATCGCTGAAGCCCATGCAGACATCGGGTTTGGGGTGGATGCCGCTTTTGGAAGTGACTTTACCGTGGCGGAAAATGTAATACCTGCCCACGGAATTATCCAGGACCTTTACCTGCACTATAAGGTCTTTTTCTTTAAGCCTGGCCTTGAAAGAGGGATGTATGGCGGCCGCCAGCTTTAAATACAGTGAAAAAGCAAAAAGCTGGATACTGAACCTGATATTTGAAAATCCCATGTTCACCTCTAAACTGAAAATATATACGCAATGGTGAATCCCTTGCTTGCCTTAATAGTAAATACAATGATAAAAAATGTCAAAAAAAGAAAAATGCGTTTTTCTGCGTTGATTGATAGGCACCGGGGGAGATATAATCAGATATGTCCGGGGACTTAAATTTGCGAGGAAAATAACGATGTCCGAAACAGCGTATCACCTGACGGTAGGGGAATTCAAATGCATCATTTTCAGCGACGGCTGCCTTGCGGACCCGGGTGAAACGTTCGGGTTGAACTGTATTTATATGGAAGCTGGCGACCGCAAGATACTCGTGGACAACGGCTGTGGGGAGGCTTTTCAGGCCGGCACCGCCGGCCAGTTGCTGGATAACATGGAGTCGGAAGGGATAGGGCGGGGGGATATCGATACCATCATCTTCGACCACGGACATATCGACCACGTTTGCGGCACTTTTAATTTAAAGGATGAGCCGGTTTTTCCCAACGCGCGGTATATAATTTCCCAGAAAGAATGGGACTATATAGAAGCCGGGCCGGGCGATAATGAGACGCAAAACATTTTTTACGCGCCCGCGCGAAAGTACCTGGTGTCTCTTAAAGACCGATTCAAGCTGGTGGCGGACAATCACGAGATTTTACCCGGCATTAAAATGGTGCCCTCACACGGGCACACGCCGGGCAACGCTATGGTAGATATTACATCAGGTGGGGAAAGGCTTTTATGCATCGGTGACATCATCCATTCACCAAAGGAGTTTACCGAACCGGAGCATTGCGCCGCTTTCGACGTGAACGCGGCCGAGGCGATAAAAACGAGGAGCGGCATATTATCTAAAGCGGCTAGAGACGGGACGTTTGTTTTTGCCACGCATTTCACTTTTCCGGGGTTGGGGTACATCCGGGAAAAGGGCGGCGTCTTGAGATGGGACGCTATTTAAATATTCCCCTTAAAAAATAGTTTTTCGTGCTTGACAAATCATTGAATGGGAGTATTATGTTTTTGCCTCATTGCGTGAATATACCGCAAGGGTAAAACGTTAGCCCCCCGAAGGCGGCCTGGTATTGGGCGGCGGGGGATTCTTCATACCCAGGCGGAAAAGTTCGCCGGTGTCCTTGCGTTTCCAGTTCATGGAGATGCGCTGCTGGGTGGGGTGGAGCATGGTGATAGCGCCAGATCGGGGGCACTCCTCGACGCAGCCGCCGCAGTACCAGCACTCTTCCGGGTAGACGACGATAGGCTGTTTTTTCTTTTCCGGGTTGGGCATCATCACGTCGGTAGGGCAGACATCGACGCACAGGTTACAGCCGATGCAAATATCCGGATTAAAGGCCACGGCCTTATTGGGGGTAGGCGGGTTGGGTACCATATAGGCTTTATTGCTCATATACATATCTCCCTTTAAGAGTATCAGTAATCAATCTTAATTATCCGCGGTGCTTTTCATAGTTCTCCGCGTAGGAAGAGGCATAAGGGGCCTTGAGGTGGAAGTCAAGCGGCAGGTCTCTGACCTTGACCTTATCGTTCTCCTGGCGAATGGGTAAAAGCTTATTCCACTCCGGCGGGTCTAACGTTGGATAATCGAGACGGTGGAAATCCAGCATGGAGTTGGAAGCCTTTCTTTCCAGGGAGGCCTTCATAGCCAGTTCTCCCAATGAAATCAAGGAGTGGCATTCCAGGAGCCTGCCCAGCTCATGAGGGTTTGAAGCATAAGCCGAGGCAAGCTCGGTGGTCTTGAGTTCATTCAGAAGTCGCAGGCCCAGCTTCAGTGTCTGCTCGTTCTTGTATCTATTGCAGTAGTCGCGCATGATGCGGGCGATAGCGGCGTTGATTTCCTTCCAGCCGTTGCCCTCTTTGCTCTGACGGGTAGCATTGTAAGCCGACTCTCTCTCCGCCTCCACCTGGCTGCTGTCGGCGACCGGTTCGGGGGCGGTCTTGGCGTAATGGGCGGCGTGCCTGCCGGCGTACCTGCCGGTAGTATGGGACTCGCCGTGACAGCCGCCGCCGAAGAGGTTTCCGCCTGCCCCGACATACAATCCTTCGAGGTTGGTTCTTAAATCCCAGTCGGTCAGAAAGCCTCCGCCCCCCAGGCTGCGTATGGTGGGAGGAGTGTTGATGCCCGCCGACCAGAAGTTGGAATGGGCGTATCCCTCCGGCAGAGTG
>Ga0154649_1109_pt1 | contig 13657 bp, 12 predicted proteins | sample Rifle2008BG13ft_FD_116078 | JGI IMG/M metagenome (GOLD analysis project Ga0154649, IMG submission 116078) | Chloroflexi bacterium RBG_13_51_18
TACCTGCGTCTGTTTTTCATAGATGGGATTATAGGCCAGAGTGCCCATCTTTTTGATTATTTCGCTGCGCTCCTTATTCGGCGGCTCATCCGGGATAGCCCGGATAATAGCGTCGTGACGTGCCATGTAGCCTTCCTTGAACTCGGGATGGGTGTGGATAAAAAGGTCGTTGCGCTTGATAGCCCGCACCACGCGTTCGCCGGTCTCTACCGGGTCCATGAAGACTTTTCTGAAGTCCATCATGGGTGGTGGTCGCCGGGGTGCGCCCGGGGGTGGAGTAGGCGGCCAGGTCTGCCCCTCGTTCTTGTACTTTTCAGGGCGGTTAGCGAAAGTGGACGGGCCTAAATTGGTGACGGTAGGACCGGGTATCAGGACCGATGCCCCGATATTCAGGGGCTCAAGGTCGGTGGCTGCTGTTTCCATCATTCCTGCTACGGCGTATTTAGTAGTGTTATAAATGACAGTGCCCCCTACAGCGCAAAAGCCGGCGGTTGAGGAGGTAGCGACAATGTGTCCCCCCTCCCCGTGTTTGATAATGCGCGGTAAAATAGTTACAAGGCCGTTAATGACACCGACGATGTTGACGCCGATGCCAAAGTCCCAGTCTTTATACGTCATGTTCTGTACCGGGCCTCCAGAGGCTACGCCGGCGTTATTGACCAGCACGTGTATTTTCCCGAAGACTTTTTCCGCTTCATCGGCGGCTTTGGCGTAAGCCTCCCGGTCAGTGACATCGAGTTTGATGGGATGAACAGGCAGTTTTTTCTCTTTAAAGTAAGACATCGCTTCATCCAGGGCGTCCTGCCGGGAATCGGCGATAACCACCTTCATGCCATATTTGGCGCAGGCCTTGGCGATGCCCAGCCCTATGCCGCTGGCGCCGCCGGTGATAAAGGCTACTTTTCCTTTTATATCTTTCATAATCCTCTCTTCCTTTTTAAACCTGTTTACCAGTCGGGTGGGCCAACCGGTTGCTGTTTGTCATAAATGTCATTGTGATATATCGCCCCGAAGGTGCTGATGATTTCCCAGCGTTTTTCATTCTGCGGCTCTTCAGGAATAGCCCGGATAATGGCATCATGACGCGCGATATAGCCTTCTCTAAACTCGGGATGAGTGTGGATGAAAAGGTCATTATTCCTGATGCCGCGTACCACACGCTCGCCGGTTTCTATCGGGTCCATGAACACCTGCCTGACCTCCTCGATGGGACGCCGCGGACGAACGTTTTTCCCGGGAGGTGGTGGCTGGGGTGGCCATGTTTCTCCCTCGTTCCTTAGATGGACCGGACGGTTCTCAAAACTCGACTGGCCGAGATTACCCTGCGTCGGCCCGGGATAGAGCACGGAAACCCCGATATTTTTATCCTGAAGGTCAGTGGCGAGAGCTTCCATCATGGCGGACACAGCGGACTTTGTAGTGCAGTAGCAAATCATGCCCCCCGCCGCCGCTACGCCTAAGGTCGATGACGTCGAGACGATATGCCCGCCATCGCCGTGTTTAAGGATACGGGGTAACATCGTGACCACGCCGTTGATAACACCGCCGAGATTGACACCCACGCTATAATCCCAGTCTTTAAAAGTTACTTTTTCCACCGGCCCGCCGCCGGAACCTACGCCGGCGTTATTGACCAGCACGTGTATCTTCCCGAAGACTTTTTCAGCTTCGTCGGCGGCCCTGGCATAAGCAACACGGTCGGTGACATTCATCTTAATCGGATGGACGGGCAGTTTTTTCTCTTTGAAGTAAACCATCGCTTCATCTAGCGCATTCTGCCGCGAATCAACGATAAGCACGTTCATACCGTATTTAGCGCAGGCTTTGGCGATGCCCAGCCCGATGCCGCTGGCTCCGCCGGTGATAAAAGCCACTTTTCCCTTTATATCTTTCATAGCTAATCTCTCTTTTCTTTCAACTGTGCTTATATTTTAGTGAGAGATACCACAGGAACCGTCTTTACAGAGCACCGGCTCCGGCATGCGCAGGGGTTTGGCATCTTTCTTGATACCAGCCTTGGGAATCCACGGGTCTATTGATACCGACTGAAAATAGGAGAAATCGGTGGTAACCCACATGGGGTTCATTTCACCGCCGGCGACGATAAAGTTCACCATCTCCGGTCTCTTGAACCGGGGATTCAGCTCATTTACGAGCCACTCGCTTAATTTCATGGGGTCGGCGTAGCCTTCGTTTTTCAGGCTTTTAGCTACCAGCGGGTCGCAGATGAACGTAAACGCGCCGCCGAAGGGACCGCCGATACTTTTCATCACCTCCAGCATCCGTGTTGCCGGACCCAGACCCATGGTAAGCACGTTCCAGCCACGGAAAAGGCTGACCGTGCTCTCGTCGCGTTTGAAGCCCTTGCGCACATGGAAAGGCTCCCAGGCGCTGTTCTCCTCGTTCTCCGCAAAGCACATGTTGTTGTAATTGATGGTGGTGCCTGTGCTGGCGGTGAATGTAGCGCCGGGACGCATATCCCCCAGGTTAATGCTCATCAGCGTCCAGGCTCTGCCGATTACAGAATTAGCATAATTTACCGGACTTAAGGCGCCGAGGCCGGAGTTCATACCGATTTCGTTACGGATAGGTCCATTGACCACCATCATGCTCGCAAAAGAAGTCGTTGAGCTGGGCAATGAAGGCCGCCCCGAGGCGCCCAGCGCCAGGATAACCGGGAAGTGTTCCGGCCTGGCCCCAGCCATAACGGCGTTTACCGCAACCCTCTCCACCGTATACTGGAGCCTCTCCTCATGGGTAGTTACGGACATCATACCGATGACTTCCTGTGGGTCATGGTCGGTGCCGGTAAGCATCTCGGCAACGCGTTCTTCGGTCGGCAGTATTATAGGCAGTCCGTCCGTCCAGCCGTTTTCCAGGAAAAGGCGGTGGAGGTTTTCTTCGGTGGCCGGTTCGAGCAGCCGCGGCCGGTTGGGTCGCTTGACTATTTTCGGGTTCTTCTCCGCGTCCGTCAGCGGCTGGGTCAGTGCGAAAAGCACTTCTTCCATCAGGGGCGCGCTGGAAATCGGGTCGTTGCCTTGTACATAACCGTGCAGCGTTTCCTTGGATACAAAGCCGACCGGGTAGGGAGGGAAACTCCAACGGAGATGCATGCCGTGGCTGCGGCCGTCGCGCTGGACGTAGTCAGCAAAACGGGAGGTGACGATGGGGGCCGTCGGTACGCCGTAGTCGTTCTCCATCGTCCGGGAAAATTCGGCGATACTCGCCGAACAACCGTCTCAGCCGCCTACGCCGATGACGGCGGCATCACCGTTTTTTTTGATTTCCGCCCACAGCTCCGGTTCATCGGTGAACATGCTGGTTTTCTTGTGGCGCAACTCGGTCTTCACCGAGGGCTTGTTACGCGTAAACCAGTCCTGGACCTCGGCCATAAATTCTGCGCCGCCGGCAAATCCCGTATTCACCAGGTAAACAGTCTTGCCTTCCAGGCTGTCCAGGCGCGGCGCCATCTTTAGGTGGCTTAATTTTTCCGCCGTATCTCTGGGCTGGTTTGCTGGGTCATGGATAGCCCAGGGCATTGAATCAGGGTCGAGTCTGCTCCCGAACACTCCGCTGGGCTGGCCGATGGGGTCTAGTACTGTGATTTTTTCCCCGTTCTTTTTCATAACTCTCCTTGTTAATAAAAAGTCTTTTGAATTATCTTGATAGAATTAAAAGCTTAAGTTTATGCTCACTAATACGTGGGAATATTTGCATCGACGCAATGTTTAGTTGTATCTTATATGATATAATTTTGTATTTCAAGTTGTTCTTTAGTACTGGTAGAATTTTCTCTTTTATCTTTAAAGAATTGGAGGCAAGGGCATATGAACCAAAAGAAAGTAACACCTTTATATGAAGTCATCAGTCCCTGGGCTGAAGCCGACCCCGTCCCGCCCCGGGGACTTACAGTAGAACGCCCGACGGATTTAAACGGCAAAACTATAGGACTCTTCCACATCTGGAAGAGAGCGTCAAAGCCGATTTTAGAGGTGATGGAGCGGGAATTGAAGAAACGCTTCCCAGCCGCCCGTTTCAGCTGGTACACGGAAAGCCGGATGAACACCCCGGAAATAGAGTCGGATAACATAGCTAAATACGAGGCATGGCTGAAGGGACTGGACACCGTCCTCTTCGCCTACGGCGATTGAGGGTCATGCACCAAGTACCTTGTGTACGACGCAATTTCCGCCGAGGAGCGCGGCATCCCCGCCGTAGCAATCATCAGTGACGGCTTTCTGGAAGACGCCCGCTCCGCCTCTTCCAGTCGGGCCATGCCCGGCGTACGCTATGTCCCCACTACCGTGCCCCCGGAATCGACGCTCAAGGATGTTATCGAAGCGGGTGTTCTGGCCGCCGTCGACGATATCTTAAAGGCCGCGGTTGCCCCGCTGACTGCCCCCGAACGCTCGCCACAGCCTAAACCGACGGAAAAAATTACCCGCATTGTATTCAAAGGCGACCTCGACGAGGTGAACCGCTTCTACTACGGCCGGGGCTGGACGGACGGCTTCCCCATCATCCCGCCCACGGAAGAAAAGGTCGCTGAAATGCTCACTGGCACCGACCTGCCGCCGGATACATTACTCGGTAAGCTGATTCCCCGCTTGGGAAAAGTGACCGTCGAGAAAATAGCCGTAAACGCCGTGATGGCGGGCGCTCTGCCCACCTATATGCCGGTGCTGATTGCCGCCACTAGACTACTGTTGAATTCCGAGATGGGCTTCCTGGGATTCTGCACTTTCGGCGTTAGTACCGGCTCCTGGTCGCCGTTCTGGGTTATCAACGGGCCTATCCGCAACGAAATCAACCTGAACAGCAGTTCCGGCACGTTAAGTCCGGGCAATATCGCGAATGCCGCCATCGGCCGGGCGATGGGTCTTATCATTAAGAATATCGGGGGAATCCGTAAAGGCATCGAAGACATGGGCGTCATGGGCAACCCGATGAAATACACCATGGTCATGGCGGAGAATGAGGAGGCAAGCCCCTGGGAGCCGCTGCACACGGAATACGGATTGAAGAAAGGCGATAATTCTGTGATGATATCCTTCCCGCAGTCCTATATCCAGCACTACCCGCCGAGCAGCGACCCGGAGGGCATTATGCGCTCGGTAGTTAATAACATCGTGCCGGGTATGGTCTACACCGTGGTATTCCCGCCCGTGCATGCCAAGACCCTGGCATCTTTAGGGTGGACCAAGCAGGACATCAAGGACTATATATGTAAAAACGCCCGAATGGATGCCAACCGTCAGCGGTCTATGATAAGCCGGGATACTTCGGAGTCGAACGAAAACAAGGAGAACAGCGTCCCGATTATCCGAGACCCCCGTACGTTGCGGATTCTCGTTGCCGGAGGACCGGGAGCGTTCATCGCTCATGCTATCGGCGGCGGCCCGACACAAGGCAAGACTGAAATCGGGAAAATAGAGTTGCCGTCCGGCTGGGACAAACTGGTGAAAAAGTACCGCAATATCGTGCCCAATTATGTCCGCTATTAAGCAGCCAAAATCACCATTGGTTGGCCGGCCAACTTGCGTAAAGGACTGATAAAACTTTAAGATAGTGACATGGCAAAAGGAGCGCTTAGCGGCTTAAAGGTCCTGGAATTCAGCGATTTTATTTCCGGGTCCTACTGCACCAAACTGATGGCCGACCTGGGTGCCGATGTCATCAAGATAGAAAAACCCGGCCCCGGCGACAGCGCCCGGAGCTGGGGGCCTTTCCCGGGGGATAAACCTCATCCGGAGAAAAGCGGACTCTTTCTCTTTCTAAACACGAATAAATCAAGCATTACTTTAGATGTAAAAAGCGAGCCGGGGCGTGGGGTATTTAACAGGCTTATCGAATGGGCCGATGTCCTCATTGAAAACTACCCCCGCCGCTATATGGTAAAACTCGGATTGAGCTATCACAAACTGAAAAAGATTAAGCCGTCACTAATCATGACCTCTATAACTCCCTTCGGCCACACCGGCCCCTATAAGGACTTTAAAGGCTGCGACCTCATAAGCTCGCACACCAGCAGCGAGGCTTTCGGCAACCCGGCGGAAGGCGTGCATGATATGGAAAGCTATAGTCCCCTGAAAGGCCCCGTGCATGCCGCCGATTTTATGACCGGGCTGACTGCCGCCGCCAGCACAATATCCGCCGTGCTATCGCTTCAGAGATATAACTCCGGTCGGCACATCGATATTTCCGCCCAGGAAGCGCTGGCATCGGTGACGCGCCAGGAGCTTGCCTTCTGCCTGTGTGAGGGACTTTACCCCACCCGGCAAATGGGCAGGAAGCGCGTGGGCGGCTTTTTATACCCGTGTAAAGACGGCTATGTATGTATATGGATTGGGCCACACTGGCAGAAACTGGTAACGATGATGGGCAACCCGGATTGGACGCAGGCAGAGCTCTTCAAGAATCCGGCCACACGCGCAGAACACCAGGACGACTGCAATAAACTCATCGAGTTATGGACGCGGGAATATACCATGGCGGAGATTGACCGGCTTGGGATGGAATACGATGTGCCTTTAGCGCCGGTACGCACGGTAAAGGAACTTGTTAATGATGAACAGCTGGCGTACCGCAGCTTTTTCGTTGAGATAGACCATCCGGTAGCCGGCAGGTGCAAATACCCGGGAGCGCCCTATAAGCTTTCGGGCACGCCCTGGGAGATAAAGCGCCCCGCTCCGCTCCTGGGCGAGCAAAATACAGAAATATATGGTCGTTTGCTGGGATATAATCGCCGGGAATTGGCGAAAATGAAGCAAGCAGGAATAATCTAAAAATCCGCTACAAAGGAGCCCGGTAATGCAACGTTTACCTCTTGCAGGTATCAGGATTATGGATTTCGGGCAGATGTGGGCCGGCCCACACCTTACCCAATGGCTGGCGGTTATGGGCGCAGAGGTAATCAAGGTGGAAACTCGATTGAGACTGGATTTTATGAGGATGATCGGCGTTCCGCCGGGGATAGAGAGGGATAATTTTAATGCCGGGACGGGCTTCGCTTCCATTAACTACGGTAAAAAGAGTATTACCCTGAATATGAACCAGCCGATGTCACGGGAACTTGCCAGAGAACTGATAAAAATCTGCGATGTCGTCACGGAAAATTTTAGCGGGCATATACTGGAACGCTGGGGGCTGGGGTATGAAGAATTGAAGAAAATCAAGACGGACATTATATATTATACAGGTTCTGGATATGGCCGGAACGGGCCGCACCAGGACAGGCCGGCTTACGCGGAGATAATCGAGGCTTATGACGGCTCAACTTATCTCAACGGCTACCCCGGCGGCGGGCCGGCCACGGTCGGTGTATCCCCCTGGACGGATGCCACCCAGGCGATGCACGGCGCCTTCGCCATCATGGCGGCGCTTTATCAACGCAATCGTTCCGGGGAGGGGCAGTATATCGACGCCGCCATGATTGAAGGCAGCGCCAACTTCCTCGGCGAGATGGTTATGGGATACGCTATGAACGGAGACCTCGGCGAGAGGATGGGCAACCGCCACAAGACCATGGTCCCGCACGGCTGCTATCGCTGTAAGGGCAACGACGAGTGGGTTGCCATCGCCGTGAACGGACAGGCCGAATGGAAGGCGTTCGTTAAAACCATAGGCAGCCCTGCATGGACGCAAAGAAAAGACTTCAGCAATCAGGCCAATCGACGTCAGAACCAGGATGAGCTGGATAGACTTATCGAAGAATGGACCCGACAGCGTAACCAGTACGAGGTTATGGAACTGCTGCAAAAGGCGGGTGTGGCCGCCGGGGCATCTTTGAATGTTAGAGACATCGTCGACGACCCCCAGATAAAGGCGCGGCGTTTCTTTGTGGAAATGGAGCACCCCGTCATCGGTAATATCACCCTGGCCGGGCTGCCCTGGAGGGCAAAGGGGAGGAAAAAGGGCAATTACAGCTGTCCGCCCTTACTTGGAGAGCACAACGACTATGTTTTCGGGGAGCTGCTGGGCCTGTCTAAAGAGGAAATAAACAGGTTAAAAGAAGAAAAGGTAATTTACTAATAGTTCAAGCCTTTTCTACCATCTCTTTAGCTATTAAAGCCGCCCCGATAGCCCCGGCAAGCTGCGGGTCGTGTTCGCTGGTCAAGGATTCCATCCCCATGGCTTTCTCCAGTCGCTTTACGATACCGGGGTTCTTAGCCAGGCCGCCGGTAAAGGCGATTTCTTTTTCCGGCTGCACCCTGCTTATCATGCCGTGAATCCTCCAGACGATGGCGAAAAGGTAGGCGGCCAGCACTTCACTCTCTTTATAACCTTCGCGGAACAGCCCCATGGCTTCTGTATTGGCGAAAGCGTAACACGTGGTGCTGACCGGCTCCGGGTCTTTCTCCACGGCGAGCGACCTTTCCCCCATCTCCTCGATGGGCACCTGCATGAGGTCGGCCATCACCTCGATACTGCGCCCCATGCCCGCGGCGCACTTGTCATTCATCGCGAAGTCCCGTATCCTATCCCAGCCATATAGGCGTATCGCCTTTGTAGTCTGTGCTCCCAGGTCGACCACTGTTTTCACGGAGGGCCCGTACATAAAGCGGGCGCCCTTGGCGTGGCAGTGGATTTCATCCATTATTTTTTCTGCGCAGGTAACGTTACAGCTTCCCCACCCCGTCGCCACGATATATTTAGTGTCCTTTACTTTTATACCGGAATTGCCGAGCGCCCTCTCCATAACCGTTTGAGCGCTGGAGCGGTAGTCCGGCCCGTTGCGGAGGCTGGCATAACCGAATAACCGGTCGTCACACATCACGGCTGCCTGCGAGCTGTTGCTGCCGATATCTACCCCCGCGGTAACGGTCTTCGCCTTTTTCCAGTCGATATCCTTTGAAGTCCAACCCGACTCCGGCCATTTCCAGTATTCTTGAGTCATTGCATTGCCTCCGTAAATGGTCTTAAAACGTTACCCCGCTGCCATCAGGGCTGCCCCCAGCGCCCCGGCGCACTCCGCCCATTCAGGAATCAGGAAATTTATGCCCGACCGTTTTTTCAACGCATTAACGACCGGCTTTATTCTGCTCAAACCGCCTATCAGGACGGTTGTATCTTTGGCTGGCTTTATTTTATCGTTGAGTATTGAGTTAATTCTTACTGCTATGGCTTCGGTTACCGCCCGGGCGACATCTTCGCGGGAGACGTTGCGGTTCAGCAGTCCCAGGGCGTCCATCTCAGCAAAGACGCAGCATATTTCATTAACCGTAGCGCCGTTGGAACGTTGTGGCAGGTTGTTCATATTCTCCAGCGCCATCCCCAGCGTCCTCGCCATGGACTTTAGGAAAATGCCCAGACCGGCGGCGCATTTCTGGTTCATGACAACTTCTGAAATACCGTCCTTTAGCTTCAGGTGAACCACACGTACCTGGTCCGCGCCTGCATCAATAACACAGGTCGACTCGGGGTAAAGAAAGCGCGCCGCCAGGGCATCCGCTACCGGTTCGGTAATGTATTCTGCGGCAAAAGCCACGTCCTGTTTCCCCTGCCCCGTAGCGACAACTTTTTTGACATCGGAAGACTTGAGTTTGGCGGTTGCCAGCGCTTCTTTCCATACCTTTTCCGCCGCCTCCGCCCGTTTAGCGCCCCCGGATAACCCTGTCGCTCTGGCCAGTATCTTGCCGTCCTTTAATATTACCGCTTTCAGGCTCTCTATACCCACATCTATTCCGGCGGTTATCATATCGGCCTCCTAGTCCTCTAGTTTCCTCAACCCCTGGCTTTCCATCCACACGTCCAGCTGGTCCAGCAGCCGGTTTTCATCCAGATCGGTGCGGTCGCCGGGCTGGGAGCCTTCGTAATGCAGGACGCGCACGCCCATTTCGTTTAATCTTAAGCCTTGCTCCTTGCGGGTGACCGTGCAGCCTACGCCGCAGCGCCACAAGGGAAGGATGGCGCCGTCCACTTTATACGCTTTGGCGAAGTCGTTAAGTGCGTAGGGGCGGATGACCTCGTCATCCTTGAAGCGATGTCCCCGCGCTTCGGTCCCTATCATCGCGCGGATGGCGTCTTCCCGTGTATTTATGGGTCTATCAAAACCCTGAGCGAATCCTGCATTCCCCATTCTCGACGCCCAGGTTCCGTCCTCTTTAAGCTCAAAGGGGCCGGCCATCATGTGGCTGTACTGGGAACCGATACAGACCGCGCCGTACTTTTCCATGTAGCGGTAGTATTTCAGGAAGTGCCAGGGCGGCGGATGAGCCTCCATCCAGCGGTACATTTCGTTACCCACGGAGGCGATGTTGTTCTGCACGCGCCACTCCACCTCGTCGCGGAGGGCTTTCCAGATAGCCACCGTCTCGGAGGGGTCGCCTTTAGTTAGGCCGCCGAGGGTGTAAAAGGAATAAAGGTCCTTCTGGCTCAACGGGGAGGGGATATGCTGCATAAAACGGGAGACGTCCTGCGCATAGGGACGAATGCCCCCGCTAACCTTGACGCTTTCGATGAAACTTTCATCGTCGAACTTTTGCCCGAAAATCCTCTCTATTTCCTCGATGATATAGAGGGTAGTGTAAACTTTGTCCTCGATCAGCGCTTTGTCGCGTTCGGTGTCTCGCGGGCCGGTATATAAAGCGTAGTTTTCCTGGAAACGGGGTATGGGTGAATAGTCCATGGGCGCCTGGCCGCGCTTGGTGTGCTGGTCACAAGGGTCAGAGAATGGAATTACTAAATCGCGGAAGGGGAAGGGACTGCCGTCCATCTGGTGTCCCAGGTACATGGCGCCCCAGCAGTTGAGCTGGTAGCCGCAGATTTCACGTCCCCACCCCAGTACCTCTCCGGCCAGCCTGGCGGCGCGGGCGAACTCGTCGCTCTTATTGGCCATCATCGCTCCCACGGGATTGTCTTCGATGACGCGCAGCGCCGGAAAGCCGATACTCCACTGGACGTTGCCCTGTGCCAGCAGCACCCGCTCCGATGAAGCGGTTTCGATGGACTTCTGCCAGTTGGCCCTCATTTCCTTGGCTTTGTTCCAGACATCCAGTGGCTTGGTTTCCCATTTTTGTTTGACCATCTTAAGCCTCCAAACAAATGGCTGTATCTTGTTCTATTTCATCACCAACTGCGGTTTCAGCATATTGATAAAAGCCTCCATGCGCAGTCGCGTTTCCTCGTAAGGCAGGGTAGCGTCGCGCTCGAAGTAGTGGAAGGGTATGTTGCGTTCCCGCAGGACTTTCCAGATGAGGGGGTTGTCCGTCCCGTGCGGATGGCAGTAAATCTGCTTGGCGATGATGACGCCGTGCGCCTGGTAGTCTTCATATAGCTGGTGGATATGGGCCGGACGCCGCCGCCAGTTGTTGTCTTTCAGGGCGCAGTGGGGACGGCCTAAATAACGCAATGAAATAGCCATCAGGCGGTCGGTCTGGGGAATGACCTCGTTCCAGAAGTAGCAGCTTCCGGTGCAGAGTTCGTCTATAACTACGTTGGCGCCCAGCGATTCTACAAGTTCTTCAAGTTCAACGTCGGAAGTGGGACTGCCGACGAGCATCAGGCGCACCCCGGTATCTTTCCGGGGCTGGCGCTTCTCAAGCTTGGCGATAACGTCTTTAAGCATCTCGTTCATTTCTGCCTTGTCCATCACCTGGCTGGCCAGCACCATCGTCATGGCTTCCGAGCCGAGTACAACGGGATTATCCGCGCGCCTTAGCTCGTAGACCTGCCGCATCAGGCGGCGGTTGGTGTTATAGACCTCTATGACACAGTCGAGGTCTTTGTCCGTGATTGTCTTGCCCGTCCACTTTTCCATCGCCTTTTTAAAGACATCAAGTTCGGAGCGCATGACGTCTTTAGAAGTCTTCCCGTCTACGTAGTCCGGGACGAAAACGTAATGGTTAAAGAGTTCCGGCTTGACGTTCAGCGTAGTCTGGAAGGCGTTGAGCATCCACTGGCAGCCCTCGGCGTTAATCAGCCCGTCGACGTAATTGAAATTGCCCTTGATGAACTGGTTCAGTATTTCCCGCGAGCAGGCGCAGTTGCCATACATCTGCCGGTCGGTAACGTCGTCCGGCTCGTGCCGGCTGAACAGGCGCACCGGTAAAAACCCGGCGGCGTAAACGATTTCTTCCGGCATGTAGGGCTCGTAATAGCCTATTACTTTGCCGCCCGTCCGCTTTTTCCAGGCACGTCCGTACTCATGGCGGTTTTTTAATACTTCTTTGAATCTTTCCAATCTGCTTGCCTCCGTCTGTCAGGGGAGTATCGTTATTGCGGGGAGGGGGTGATTGAAAACATATTATAACATTTCAGGAAGTGGTTCAAATAAAACCGGCAAAAGGCTTGACATTGGGTCGACCACCCCTGGGGAGGCTATGACGGACATTGTACGGATAAGTTCGGCGTGCGCTGGACGGTTTACTGGTACGACCCCGAAAAGAAGAGAGGGTTATTATCATATGTCACCACCGCCACCCGATTTTCTAAAAGTCCAGGCATATTAATCCCATGTTTATCTGTTAGTAGTTGAAAAACCAGACCTTATTTCCAAAATTTTATCAAGATAGAGATACTGGTCGCTAGCAGCGCTATAGACCGGCCAGTCAATTAGACCTTCTATATTGGGATTACCGGTTAACGCAAAATGAACCCACATATTCATCATGGACTCGGAGATGTATTTATCGGTATCCGTTAATCGCGGGTTAGGTGATTTTAATGAATAACCTATTGTATTTATCCAGTCGTATGTTACCTCCCACCAGCCGGTGGAATTATCCCAATCGCCGAAAAAGTAGAGTCCATCCAAGCCATGCGGCGCACTATCCAGACCTTCCTGCCGCCAGGTATCCGGCACCTGGTTGAAAACACAGGCATACCCTGGCACACCGATTTTCTCCAGCCCAGTTAGCATCTCGATATAACCGGGTATGAGCATCGGGAACATAGTAGTCAATTCGCCTTTGTTGGCGCAGCATATAAGCGGGACGGCGTTTATATTGCCGGCGCGGAAGCAATTTAGCGGCGTGTCCGTTAGGAACCAGCCGTCCACGGCCGCGTCGACAGCATTCCATATGCCGACAGTTTCACTGGCTATGGCATTATTAGCTTCGTAGAAATTACGGTAGGGGAGAGCGCGGGCTTCTTCGAGAGTGGTTATGCCGAGTCTTTGAAAAATTTCTTCGCCTATGTCTTCGAGGTTTTTAAGCGGTCGTCCGTTCCACCATGACTCTGCGGTTGAAGTACCGCTTTCGCAGATAGCCCTGTGGAAAAGTCCTTTTGCCAGCGGTGAAGCCATCAGCGTGGCTACCTTGGCACCGCCGCCGGACCCGCCGAAGATGGTAACGTTGTTCGGGTCGCCCCCAAAGGCCGCGATATTTCTCTGCACCCATTCCAGCGCAGCAATCATGTCCAGAAACATATAGTTGCCGGAGACCCCTTGCGGGGATTCTTGAGAAAGCAGAGAATGGGCCATTAGCCCTAAAATATCGAGACGCATATTTACGGTGACCACAACTGCCCCATGCTGTGGCAGGCGGTAATTGTTGGTAACCGGATCATTGCCCGAACCGGTGGAGTACAGTCCGCCATGCATCCAGACCATAACCGGGAGTGGCTCGTTAGCTGCTTCGGCCGGCGTAAGAACATTAAGGTATAAACAGTCTTCGCTGGTGCCTGTGTCCGGTACGCCTATGGCTTCATTCTGAGGAGC
>Ga0154649_1022_pt7 | contig 13592 bp, 9 predicted proteins | sample Rifle2008BG13ft_FD_116078 | JGI IMG/M metagenome (GOLD analysis project Ga0154649, IMG submission 116078) | Chloroflexi bacterium RBG_13_51_18
GTCGCCGACCGACTCGATATCGCTCGTCCGAAAGCATTTCTGGCAGGAAGCCAGTCGAGGAGCGGGAGGAGCCGCCTCCCCAAGAAAATAGGGCTTGATTTGCACCATGCCTGCGCTGGTCAACAACAGGGTGGGGTCGCCCTTCGGTATAAGGGAAGAGCTGGGAATTACCTTATGCCCTTTTTCCTCGAAGTACTTTAAAAACGCCGAACGTATTTCATCGCTATTCATTTACCGGACTCCAGAAAAACAGATGATTATTTACATAGATTGTAAGTTGGAGAGCTATAAACTGTCAATGAGAGGAGCTAGAGCAGCTTTTTCAGGTATTTTCTCAATTCCGAGGCAATATCCTCACGTTTGAGAGCAAGGTCGACGTTGGCTTTAAGCCAGCCCAGCGGCGTGCCAGCATCATATCTTGTGCCATCAAGTTCGAGAGCGAAGAGTTTTTCCTGCTTGAGTAACGTATTAAGAGCATCGGTCAGCTGCACCTCGCCGTTCTTACCGGGCGGGGTAATTTTTAAAATATCGAAGATAGCAGGCGTCAGGATATACCTGCCGATTATGCCGAGGCGGGACGGAGCCTCCGATGGTTCCGGCTTTTCTACCAGTCCCACCACTTTATAGACTTTGTCCTCCACCTTTTCAGGCTCGATGATGCCGTATTTACGAGTATCTTCATCACCGACACTTTCGACGGCGATAACACCAGAACCGTATTTTTCACAGATTGCCGTCATCTGCTTCAATGCGGGCACTTTACTATTAATAATATCGTCCGGCAACATTAAGGCAAAAGGTTCATCGCCCACGATATCCTTGACCGTTAAAACAGCATCGCCGAGTCCTTTCTGTTCTTTCTGGCGGATATAGCAGATATTCACCATGCTGGAAATTTCCTGCATGCGCTGCAGCAGCCCCGATTCTTTCTTCCGTTCAAGAAAATGTTCCAGTTCGAACGCGCGGTCGAAGTAATCTTCAATAGAACGCTTCCCTGCCGAAGTTACGATAATAACCTGCTCGATACCGGAGTTAACCGCTTCTTCTACGGAATATTGAATAAGCGGTTTATCCACCAGAGGCAGCATTTCCTTAGGCTGGGAGCGGGTAACGGGCAGAAAGCGTGTGCCCCAGCCGGCGGCAGTGATAACAGCTTTACGTATTTTCATTACTTCCTCCCCATATCAAGAGCAAAAGCCGCGGCGCCGTAGACCCCCGCCTCATTGCCAAGCTGTGCTTTAACGATTTGTATTCCCCGCGAGTTAATGGAAAACGCCCTTTCCTCCACCATTTTACGACCCGGTGCGATAATCATTTCACCGAGTCCGGCCATGCCTCCACCGATAATAATCATCTCCGGATTAAAGATATTGGCGATGTTTACCATCCCGATACCGAGATAATAAGCCGCCCGTGCGATAACATCCTGCGCCAGCCTGTCGCCGTTTTTGGCGGCCTCTCCAATCATTTCTACAGTAATTTTTTCCAGTTCGCCACCCGAGACAGCAGAAAGAGCGGTTTTTTCACCATGACGAATACGAGCTACAGCATCCGTTACTATAGCCGTACCGGAGGCCAGGATTTCCAGACAGCCGGTATTACCGCAGCCGCACGTTGGTCCAGCAGCTTCAACGGTCATATGGCCAAGTTCCCCGGCGCCGCCACGGGCACCCAGATACAATTTTCCATCGATAATAATACCGCCGCCGATACCAGTGCCGAGTGTGAGCAGGACAAGGTCCTTTATCCCCTTCCCCACTCCATAACGCTGCTCGCCAAGGGCAGCGGCGCTGGCATCGTTGAGAACATACGCGGCAACGCCCATTTTGTCTTTGATAATGTCCGCCAGCGGCAGGCCTGCCCAGCCAGGGAGGTGGGGAGAGGGAGTAACTACCACGCCCCGGCCGGTATCGATACCACCGGCGCAGGCTATTCCGATAGCCTCTAGTTGATTTTGTGATACATTATTGTTCCTGATTATATCTCTTACGGCTGCGAGTACTCGTTCAATGACGGCTTCTACGCCTTCAACAGCCATGGTTTGACGTACGTCTTTGGCTTGCATCTTGCCATCTGCATCAAAAAGCGCGGTCATTATCTTGGTACCGCCGATATCCAAAGCGACAACCGGCCCATTCTTTTTCTGCATAATTTTCTTTAAACCCTTTTCTTAAAGGGGCGTATTAATCAAGATTACAATCTTAAGCGGAAACGGCACCGCTTCGTCCCAACTCCGCAACCAGTATATCCAGGACAAGCTCCGGGTTGCTGTATTTTCCAGTCTTCACAGATACATCAGCCTCCACCAGTTTGTGATATACCTCATTGAGACGCGGCAACGTATATTTATCCGCCTGTTCCCAGGCCTTGCGCAACACAAAATCGGAGGTCAAGCCGAGTCTGGTCTGAATAATTCCTCTAGAAATGCCGCGGTCACGCATTTCCCTGACCTGAAAGATTATCCTGACCTGACGTGAAAGCAACACCAGGATTTGCGCCGGCGTCATGCCACGCTGGAAAAGCTGCTGCAGGAGTTCCTGGGCTACACTCACCCGGGACTCTATAATAGCGTCGACCATATTGAAGACATTAGCTTCCTGGGCATAGCTAACCACCGCGTTCACGTCCTCTTCTTCAATAGAGCGTTCACCGATAAAGAGAACAAGTTTGTCAATCTCATTAGCCATCGTCCACAAGTCATTGCCGACCAGACGCACCATCAAGTCGATAGCTTTCCTGGAGATACCGGCGCCCTTTTTCTCGAGAGAAACCCGCTGCTCTATCCACCGCACTAAATCCTCGCGTTTCAACATGGGAAATCTACGCACCTTACCGATGGAGGCCAACTCAAGCAGAAGCGGATTGGCAGCTTTAATATCCCCGCCGATAATAACCAGTTCGGTAAAAGGCGGAAGATTCCTGATACTCTCTACCAGGGGTTGAAAGTCTTCCGACTGGCCGGTCCGGCGGGACGACTTTTTCTTTTTAACTCTGCCTTTCGGTTCGAACCGTTCCAGCAGCCCTTCAATGACGACGAGCCGTTTGTCCGCCAGAAAAGGCACGGTCTGACAGGCAGAGCGCAACTGTTCCGGCGTTACTTTACCCCCCTCAAGGACTGCCGTATTGGACATTAAAGCAGCAGGGTCGCCGATAGACTTTTTTATTTCATCCAGCGCCTGGCGGAGGGAAAAATCATTCTCGCCGATGAGTATATGCAGCAAATTATTCTTCCTCGATAATTTTCACAGCTAAGTTTTGATATGTAATTATAGCATATAGAACCGCAAACCCTGTATCAACATTTGACAAAAATCCGCCCATAGGGAATAATCGCAAAGAGAATAAAAAACAATATACCGAATTACCTAATATTATCGAGAGGTGAACTGCTATGCCGGATTTCGACGAAGAAGGCAATAAATACGACGAATTGAAGAAAATGGCAAATATCGCCACAGATTTACAGCTTTCCGGTAAGATGAGAGTCCAGGCAATCAACCTGCTGGGCGATATGGCAACCCACGAATCGCTACTTGTCCTGCTTAATCTGGCAGCTAATGATAAACTGAATATCGATGAAAGAGACCTGGCGCTTAAAAGAGCCCGCGAAATCGTTAAAAAAGGTCGCTGATATCCAGGCATCACCGGCAGTCAACCCTTGGTTAAATGAGCATTAATATCGGTATCATCGGTTTGTCCCAGAGCGGGAAGACCACCGTTTTCAGCGCACTAACCGGGGGTAAAGCCGATACTAAATCCCACACTACCGACGGCCTATCTCCTCACATAGGCATAGCCCATGTTCCGGAACCTCGCCTGAAAGTGCTGGCAGACCTGTTTCATCCACCCAAGGTGGTATTTTCAGAGGCTAAGTATGTAGACATCGGAGCTTCCGTCAAATCTCTGGTCACGGATAAGGGGATTGGCGGCCAGTTGCTAAACCAGCTTAGCACCGTGGATACTCTAATGATTATCATTCGCGCTTTTGAAGATGAAAGCGTCGCCCACCCCCAGGGCAGCCTGGATATCAAGAGGGATATCAATACGCTCAACCTGGAACTGGTCTTTTCCGACCTGACCATCATGGAAAGAAGGCTGGAGAAACTGGAAACATCTTTAAAGGCGGCTAAACCCGGAGAGCGCCAGGTTATTTTGCAGGAAAAGGAAATTTTACTAGGATTTCAAACCGAACTGCAAAACGACAAGCCATTGCGCACCCTGGCTATTGAATCCGCGGCTGCCAAGCTAATAGCTAATTACCAGTTTCTCACCGCCAAACCTGTGCTTATCGTGGTAAATATAGATGAAAAGCAAATTCCACAAGCAGCCTCCATGGAAGCCGACCTAAAGACGCAATTCTCCGATGCAAAATGCAGGGTAATAACACTATGCGCCAAGCTGGAAATGGAGCTGGTGCAGCTCGATGAAAATGCCGCGCAGGAATTCCGCGACGAGTACGGGCTCAAAGAATCCGGGCTGGAACGGACCATTAAGATGTCTTACGAACTTTCAGACATGATTACTTTTTTTACCATCGGGCAGAACGAAGTTAGAGCATGGTCGATTGTCAAAGGCACAACCGCTCTGAAGGCCGCCGGCAAGATTCACACGGACATGGAAAAAGGGTTCATCAGGGCAGAATGCATCGGACTGAATGAACTGGTTGAATGCGGCAGCATCGCCGAGGCGCGAAAAAAGGGATTACTTCGTCTTGAGGGCAAGGAGTATATCATCCGGGACGGAGATGTGGTTACCGTACTTTTTAATGTGTAGGACTGCCATCGCGTTTACGCACGAGTAGTTTCAAACCGTTCTCACCAATTACTAAAATACCTTCGCCGGCAGCGATATTGCCTTCTTCAGATACCGCTCCCCAGAGCTCCCCGCGTATTTTCACCATGCCTTCAGGAGTCAGAGCGCCATCAGCTTTCCCTACCGTACCGACCATCGATGGCAATCCGGCCGGTACCTGCTTGTTCAAAGCGCGGCTGGTAAAAATAAAAAGCCACATGCCGAAGATACCCCAGGCAACCATTACACCGATCAAGACACCGACATGCAGATTTATATCAAACTCAGGGAGCAAAAAACGCCAAATGACCCAGATAGCCGCCTGTTCCAGCGCCATGCTGACAATCGCCAGCAACAGTCTCGTCATAATTAAACTTTTCATCATATTTTCTTATTTCAATAAAGAAAGGTAATATAATATTATCATTTTTAACTATAAAATAAACAGTAAAACAGCTATATCCAAAATATTTTACTAAATCATGTCAAAAAGCTTGACATCATTAAAACTATTGTGATATCATTTATATTTGTAATAATGCCCCAAGTGTTTGTTATTTTTACTTCCCAAACGTTGATATTCTGAATGTTGCCGTACGTGCGTTTGCGTTTTTACCTCGAGTAATATTGTCATTGATAACCTGGAATTGCTGTATTTATCTAAGGAGTAGAGATGGTCTTAATACCAAGAGCCCCCGTTTCCATGTCCCGACGAATTGTCCCCCGTAAATCTTACGCCAAGCTGCCTACCGTTCTTGAGGTACCAAATCTTATCAAGGTACAACTTGATTCTTTTCAGCGATTCCAGGAAGAGGGAATAAAACAGCTCCTGGAAGAGATATCACCTATCAAGGACCTGACCGGCAACCGGCTGGAGCTAAGCTTTATCGCTTATGAATTCCGCGAGCCGCGGCCGGGTCACTCGGAGCAAGAATGCCATGAACGCGACCAGACATATTCCGCGCCTCTTTATGTAAAGGTGCGCCTGCTGGTCAAAGACACGGGAGAAATCAAAGAGCAGGACCTGTTCTTCGGCGATATCCCGCTGATGACCTCTAAAGGTACATTTATTACCAGCGGCGCCGAGAGAGTGGTTGTCAGCCAGCTGCTGCGTTCGCCGGGCGTCTATTTTACCAGGGAGGAAGACCCTGTATCAGGGCGTTATCTATGCCAGGCAAAGCTTATCCCGACGCGAGGCGCCTGGCTAGAATTCGAAACCAGCAACCGTTACGTTTTATCCACTAAAATCGACGGGAAACGCAAGATACCCATCACTACCCTGCTGCGCGCTATCGGCTACGGTTCAGATGATGATATAAACAAGCTCTTTGAAAAAGAAGAAAAACAGTCCGAGCATAAATATATCAGCATAACCATGGAGCGCGAGCCCAATATCAAAAACAAAAAAGACGCGATGCTGGATATTTATAAGAAGTTACATCCCGGTGAGCTTCCATCAGAAGCAAACGCAGAGAAGCTCATCCATAACCTGTTTTTCGACCCCGCCCGCTACGACCTAGGCAACGTGGGACGCTACAAACTCAACAAGCGGCTGGGAGTAGATATCAGTCTTAAAGAGCGGACACTGACCAGAGAAGACATCGTCGAGATAATACGCCATATTATCCTTATCAATAATGGCAAAGACCACAGCGACGACATCGACCACCTGGGCAACCGCCGGGTACGTACGGTCGGAGAGCTGGTACAAACCCAGTTCCGCATCGGCTTCCTGCGACTGGAACAAGTTGTCAGGGAACGCATGAGCATTATCGGGACAGAAGCGGTTACCCCCAGCGCGCTCGTCAACATAAGACCGATAGTGGCAGCTGTGAGAGAATTCTTCGGGGGCTCGCAATTATCACAGTTCATGGACCAGACCAATCCGCTGGCAGAGCTGACCCACAAACGAAGGCTATCCGCCATGGGGCCCGGCGGCTTATCACGCGACCGCGCCGGCTTTGAAGTACGCGACGTACACTTTTCCCATTACGGACGCATATGCCCTATCGAGACGCCGGAAGGACCGAACATCGGCCTTATCGGTTCGCTGGCAACTTACAGCATTATCAACGAGTACGGGTTCATAGAAACACCCTACCGGAAGGTCGTCCACGAGCTAAGCAGCAAGGATAAAAAACTGGCGGGCCGAACGGTTACCGAAGACATTCTCGATGAAAAAGGCAAGACCCTGATTAAAGCCGAGGCCGTTATTACCACGGAAATCGCGGAAAAACTCGCCAAGTTAAAGTCCAAGAAGATAAAAGTGGTCCCGTTTGTTACCGACGAGATTATCTATCTTCCCGCCGACGAGGAAGATAGATATGTTATCGCCCAGGCCAACGCGCCGCTGGATGAAAATAACCAGTTCAAAGAGCAGAGAATCGAAGCCAGGCTGGCCGACGGCTACCTGCTGGAAGAACCGGCGAAAATAGAATTGATGGATGTCACTCCCAAGCAGGTAGTCAGCGTTGCCACGGCATTAACGCCGTTTTTAGAGCACAACGACGCCAACCGCGCTTTAATGGGGGCCAACATGCAGCGCCAGGCGGTACCTTTATTACGACCCCAGGCGCCGCTGGTAGCCACCGGCATGGAGATGGAAGCGGCCAAGCACAGTCGGCAGGTTGTTTTTGCGGAGAAAGCCGGCACTGTCACGGAAATGGCCGGCAACATCGACGAAAAAGGCAATACCAAATACCGCATCACAATTACGCATGATGATAAGACAACGAAAAATTACGACTTGATGAAGTTCGTCCGCACCAATCAGGGGACATGCATCAATCAGCGCCCGCTGGTGAACAAGGGAGAACGTGTTGAAGTGGGGCAGGTGCTGGCGGACAGCTCAGCTACGGAAAACGGCGAGTTGGCGCTAGGCCAAAACGTCACCGTCGCTTTCATGAGTTGGGAAGGTTATAACTTCGAGGATGCGATTATCCTGAGCAGCCGCATGGTCGAAGAAGATATGTTCACTTCAATACACATCAACAAACACGAGGTGGAAGCCCGAGATACAAAGCTGGGCCCTGAAGAAATCACCCGCGATATCCCCAATGTCGGAGAGGAAAGCCTGCGCGAACTGGACGAGGACGGTATTATCCGTATCGGTGCAGAGGTCATGCCGGACGATACCCTGGTGGGGAAAATCACTCCCAAAGGCGAAACGGAACTCTCCGCCGAGGAAAAGCTGCTGCGGGCAATCTTCGGGGAAAAGGCAAGGGAGGTCAAAGATACCTCCTTGAGAGTCCCTCACGGTGAGTGGGGCAAAGTAATAAACGTTAAAGTATATACGCGGAAAGACAGCAAGAACGGCGGCGATGACCTGCCCGCCGGCGTCAACCAGTGGGTACAGGTATGGATAGCGCAGAAGCGCCGGGTATCGGTCGGCGATAAACTGGCCGGCAGGCACGGCAACAAAGGCGTTATTTCTATCATCGCGCCCAAAGAGGACATGCCTTTCCTGCCCGATGGAACACCCGTTGATATTATCCTCGACCCCATCGGCGTACCTTCACGTATGAATATAGGCCAGGTGCTGGAAACTCACCTAGGGTGGGCGGCGCAGCTATTAGGCTTCCGAGCATTGACACCTGTCTTTGACGGCGCCAACGATTTAGCTATTGAAGACGCTTTGTGCCGCGCATGGATTGTGCAGCAATCAGGCGCCATCGACCCCAATCCCGGAGAAAACAAAGAACCTTTCAATAAAGAGGTGGCTATAAACTGGGTAAATGAACGCGGATATGACGGTAAAGCTGTTTTCAATGAAAAGCTTAACGGGAAAGCCAGAGAAATCGGCCTGCGCCTTTGGCTTGAAGAATTGAATATATCCGCTAAAAAATTGGGCTCCGAGGAACTGGAGAAAACAATAGAGAAAGTAAATGCTGAAGGCAGGTTCTCGCCGCCAACATACGGTAAAGTCATACTTAACGACGGGCGCACCGGCGAGCCTTTCGACCAGCCGGTAACCGTGGGCAGTATCTACATGATGAAGCTTATCCACCTTGTCGAAGACAAGGTACACGCCCGTTCCACCGGTCCCTATTCCCTGATTACCCAGCAGCCGCTGGGCGGTAAGGCGCAATTCGGCGGCCAGCGTTTCGGCGAAATGGAGGTCTGGGCGCTGGAAGCTTATGGCGCCGCCTATAATCTCCAGGAAATGCTGACCATTAAGTCCGATGACGTTACGGGCAGAGCGAAAGCATACGAGTCCATTATCAAAGGCGACGACATATTGCAACCCGGCGTTCCGGAATCTTTCAAAGTACTGGTGAAAGAGCTCCAGAGCCTTGGCCTGGCGCTTGAAGTTATCAATGAAGAAGAGGCTAAAATACCCGCCATTGAAGACACGGAAGAAGAGGCTTTCAAACTTGAGACAGAACCGCAGAGCACTGAAGAACCGCGCTGGAAAGAGGTAGATAAAGATGTTCGAGATTAATGATTTTGATGCCGTCCGTATCTCGCTGGCTTCACCGGAGCAAATCAGGAGCTGGTCCTACGGCGAAGTTACCAAGCCGGAGACAATCAATTACCGCACTCTCAAACCGGAGCGGGACGGTCTTTTCTGTGAAAGGATTTTCGGCCCGACGAAGGACTTCGAATGCTATTGCGGCAAGTATAAGAGGATACGCTACAAGGGCGTTATCTGCGACAAGTGCGGCGTGGAAGTAGCCCGCGCTAAAGTCCGCAGAGAACGCATGGGGCATATCGAGCTTGCCTGCCCAGTGACCCATATCTGGTTCGCCAAGGGCATACCGAGTCGTATCGGGCTGCTGCTGGACCTTTCACCGCGGAGCCTGGAGCATGTCATCTATTTCTCCCAGTATATTATTACCGAAGTTAAGGAAAAAGCCGGTGAAGCTGCCGTCAAACAACTCGAAGAAGATACCGTGCATAAGATAGAGGAAAAGCAGACAGCTATCGACACACAGGTTGCCGAGATGGAGCAGCAACAGGCCACCGTCGAGGAGATAAATAAAATCCGCAACCAGTTCGCTGAAGAAAAAGCGAACATGGAAGCAGAGCTTGCCCTCGAAGTTGAAAAAATAAAGGAACTCCATGTCAAACAGTTATTAACTGAAAATCAATATCATGACTATAAAATGAAATACGGTGATACCTTCGAAGCAGGCATGGGCGCCGAAGCTATCCTGCAAATCATGAAGACCATCAACCTCGATGAAATACGCAATAGACTATTGTTGGAAACCCAGTCCACTTCCGGGCAGCGGCGGAAAAAAGCCAGCAAGCAGTTGAGAGTCGTCGAGGCTTTCCGCAATAGCGGCAACAAGCCGGAATGGATGATTTTAACCGTCCTGCCCGTGCTGCCGCCCGACTTGAGACCAATGGTTCAGCTGGACGGCGGACGGTTCGCCACCAGCGACCTCAACGACCTTTACCGCAGGGTTATCAACCGCAACAACCGCCTGCGCCATCTTATCGACATCGGCGCGCCGGAAATTATAATCCGTAATGAAAAACGCATGCTCCAAGAAGCCGTTGATTCACTCATCGACAACGGACGAAGGGGACGCGCTATCTCCATCAGCGGCAACCATAAATTAAAGTCGCTCTCCGACATGCTGCGGGGCAAACAGGGACGCTTCCGCCAGAACCTGCTGGGCAAACGTGTCGACTACAGCGGGCGTTCGGTAATCGTCTGCGGACCGGAACTGCAACTACACCAGTGCGGACTGCCTAGACGCATGGCACTGGAACTCTTTAAACCCTTCGTCATGCGGCGCCTGGTAGCGCAGGGACTGGCTCCTAATATCAAAAGCGCCAGGAGACTGGTAGAGAGAGCCAAAGCAGAGGTTTACGATATCCTGGAAGAGGTCGTTAAAGAGCGACCGGTGCTGCTTAACCGGGCACCGACCCTGCACCGCCTTAGCATCCAGGCTTTCGAACCGGTACTTATCGACGGGAGCGCTATCCAGATACATCCACTGGTTTGTTCCGCTTTTAACGCCGATTTCGACGGCGACCAGATGGCAGTCCATGTACCGCTATCCCGCGCCGCCGTGAAGGAAGCCAGGGACATGATGATGAGCTCTCATAATATATTGCTGCCGAGCAGCGGCGAACCCACCGTTTCTCCCACACTGGATATGGTACTCGGCTGCTATTACCTTACCACCATCAGGCATCAGAATAAAGAGGATGGTAAGGTTTACGGCAGCTTCGAGGAAGCCAAACTTGCCTATGAGTTCGGCATCGTCGACCTGCGGGAAGAAATCAATGTCCGCGACAAAGAGACCGGTGAAAGAATCAAGACCAGCGTGGGGCGCATTATCTTTAATGAAGTACTCCCCAAGGAACTGGGATACTATAATAAAATTATTGATAAATCAACCCTGAAACAAATCGTCACCAAGTGCAGCAAGGTACTTGCCGATGAAGAGACCGGCCAGATACTTGATGCCATCAAGCGTCTGGGCTTCCGTTTCGCTTCCAAGTCCGGTATAACCATCGCTATGAATGATATCGTAGTGCCGGCTAATAAACCGCAAATACTGGCGGAAGCCGAAGCCAAGGTCAACACTATCCAAAGCCAGTACCATCGCGGTCTAATCACCGAGGAGGAAAGATACAACGGGGTCGTCGATATCTGGAACGAGACCACTAACACCATCACCACCACCATCCAGAATAACCTCGACCGCTACGGCGGCGTCTACATGATGGCCACATCCGGAGCGAAGGGCAACATTTCCCAGATACGACAGATGGCCGGTATGCGCGGTCTGATGACCGACCCCGCCGGTAAAATTATCGAATTCCCTATCAAGTCCAGCCTGCGGGAAGGCCACAGTATTCTCGAATACTTCATATCCACCCACGGCGCCCGCAAAGGCCTGGCAGATACGGCATTAAGAACCTCCGATAGCGGTTACCTCACCAGGCGTCTTATCGACGTTGCCCAGGATGTCATCACCTCCGTGGACGATTGCGGCACCACCGATGGCATCATGATAACCGAACCTAAAGAAAGAGGGGCACCTGCCAGTATTGCTACGGGCGCGACCTTGCACGCGGCAAGCTTATCGAGCTGACCGTAGCGGTCGGCATCATCGCCGCCGAAAGTATCGGCGAGCCAGGCACCCAGCTGACGCTACGCACCTTCCATACCGGGGGCGTGGTGGGACTGGATATTACCAGCGGTCTTCCCAGAGTTGAAGAGCTATTCGAAGCCAGGACCCCCCGCGGCCAGGCGATTATATCAGAGATAGACGGGACCGCCGAGCTAATCCATGGCGATGAAGGCAGAAAGATAAAGGTCGCCAGTACCGAGACCTATGACGATGAATATACCATTCCTACCGGATGGAAGGTGATGGTGAAAAAAGGCCAGTACGTGGATATCGGTACAGTGCTGGCAGCCCCGGCGGAAACAGCCAAGTCTAAAGTCGCCAAGGGCGAAACAACTCCAGCGGCGGAAATTCAACCTCTGGTAGCCCGTTTCGCCGGCGAGGTCAACGTTAAGAAGGAGCAGCTTGTTATCACTTACGCCGAGAGAGAAGAGCGAGAATACATCATCTCTTCTACCGCCAGCATCTGGGTGCAGAACGGCGCGGAGGTAAAGGCCGGGCAGCAGCTGACCGACGGTTCCATCAACCCCCATGACATCCTGCGCATACTGGGCAAGGAAGCCGTACAGCAGTACCTGGTGGACGAAGTGCAGAAGGTCTACCGCTCCCAGGGCGTGAACATCAACGACAAGCACATCGAGGTTATCACACACCAGATGCTGACCAAGGTGCGCATCGATTCCGCGGGCGATACCGACCTTGTGCCCGATGAACTTGTAGATAAATACGTCTACGAAGATACCAACGCTAAGGTGCTTGCCGAAGGCGGTGAGCCGGCTACAGCCCACACCGTCATGCTGGGTATTACGAGAGCGTCGCTAAGCACCGACAGCTGGCTGGCTGCGGCATCGTTCCAGGAGACTACCCGTATTCTTACCGAGGCTGCCGCCAACGGAAAAGTGGATAAACTGGTAGGGCTTAAAGAAAACGTTATCATCGGCAAGCTGATTCCGGCACGCTATCTCAAGGAAGAGCAGATAGCCGAGCTTAAAGCCGGGGAGCAAGACGAAGCGATGCGACTGCTGGCAAGCCTGGCCGGGCCGATAGAAGAAGGTATCGAGGCAATGGCGGCTAAAGGTAACATAGAAGCAAGCAAAGAAGCAACAACTCCGGAAGATACATCCGAAGAACCGAAAGTAGATGAATCGGGCGCGGATAAACCAGACAGCGATGAACCAGACAATGATGCACCACCGAAAGATAAAGAAGAGTAATCCTTTCGGATTGCTCGATAAAATTTTACAACTGTAGAATTGAGGGGGTGAGGCGAAATAACGCGCGTAATATCTGGAAAGCCGAGTGAAGAGGATGCCCCACTCGATAACGGTCTAAGACCCCGGAGTCTAACCGATTTTATCGGACAGGAAAAGACGAAGGACAATCTGAAGATAGCGATTGCCGCGGCTAAAGGCCGCGGCGAACCTATCGACCACGTGCTTTTTTACGGCCCGCCAGGACTCGGCAAGACCTGCCTCGCCCATATTATTTCCACAGAAGTAGGCGTCAACATCAAGACAACGTCCGGCCCCGCCATCGAGCGTATGGGCGACCTAGCGGCTATTCTGACCAACCTGCGCAGTCATGATATCCTTTTTATCGACGAAATCCACCGCCTGAACCGAACGGTAGAGGAGATACTTTACCCGGCGCTGGAAGATTATGCGCTGGATATTATTATCGGCAAGGGGCCCGGCGCTAAAAGCCTGCGGC
>Ga0154649_1005_pt1 | contig 13239 bp, 13 predicted proteins | sample Rifle2008BG13ft_FD_116078 | JGI IMG/M metagenome (GOLD analysis project Ga0154649, IMG submission 116078) | Chloroflexi bacterium RBG_13_51_18
GAAGACACATATGATCCTAAAAAACATCATGTTATCTCCAATGCCTCCTGCACGACCAACGGTATCGCGCCCGCTGTCAAGGTGCTACATGAAAATTTCACCGTCACCAAAGGTCTAATGACTACCGTCCACTCCTATACCAACGACCAGAAAATACTGGATATCGTACACAAGGATGATATCCGCCGCGCCCGCGCTGCCGCTTTGAACATGATACCCACATCCACCGGCGCCGCCAAACTCGTCGGCAGGCTGGTCAAGGGACTGGAAGGTAAAATTCACGGTCTCGCCCTGCGCGTGCCCACACCCACCGTCTCCATCATCGACTTCGTTTGTAACACCGAAAAAAAGGTCACTAAAGAGCAGGTCAACGAAGCGTTCATGAAAGCCGCCGCCGGAGAGCTCAAAGGCATCCTGGATTTCTGCAAAGAAGAGCTGGTCAGCATGGACTTTAAAGGCAACACACACAGCTCTATCATCGATGGCCCTACTACCATGGTCATCGGCGATAATATGGTCAAAATCCTCGCCTGGTACGATAACGAGTGGGGCTACAGCTGCCGCCTGGGCGACCTGGTGGTCTTTCTGGCAAAGAAGGGGCTGTAGTGTATGAAATTATCGATACTTTCCCCGCCTTTTTAACATACTGGGATAAAGCGCAAAACCTGTCTTCGGATGAGCAGGTTGAAGGCTGGGAAAAAGAATACATGGCGTCTTGGCCCAAGCTTCTCGCCAAGCAACTGAATAATTACGCATCACGCAACCTTGACTGGTTCCGCTTCGCCCGCGATGTAGTATTCCCCCACTTTAATGAACGACTTCCCGCCATACAAGAGGCCCGTAAAAACCTGCTGGAATCAGGCGAGTCCATCTATTCCAGGGCGCAAAAAGCGCTCGATTTTAAAAGCGATGTGATATTCGTTATTTATGTAGGCATCGGATGCGGGGCTGGGTGGGTCACAACCTTCAAGGATTCGCCTGCCATCCTGTTCGGACTGGAAAATATCGCCGAATGCGGCTGGAGCAACCCGGAGGCTATCAAAGGGCTTATCGCCCATGAAACAGGGCACCTGGCACACCAGCACTGGCGCAAGCAAAAAGCGAAGTTACCCGGTTCAGGCCCGTGGTGGCAACTCTATGAAGAAGGTTTCGCCCAGCGCTGCGAGAGCCTTATTCTCGGCGATGATTCCTTTCATCAGACAAAAAGCGATAAGCATAATGACTGGCTTAACTGGTGTCGCAGTCATAAGAGCTGGCTGGCGGCAGAATATCTGAAAGCGGCGGCAGAGGATAAAACCGTCAAAGTTTTCTTCGGGTCATGGTTTGAAATAGAGGGCAGGATTGAGACAGGGTACTTCCTCGGGCATGAAGCAATCAGAATACTCGAAAAAAACCATAGCCTGAAACAAATCGCCCTTATTGATGATGCCGAAAGCCTTTTAAAGCCGCTACTCCAACGAATGATATGATATAATTACGTTATACATTAGAAACGATTGACATTATATTCTATTATCACATAAAATGAAGCATTGAGTCGTAGCAAAGGTTAACGATGAAATTAGTTGTGGTTGGTTTCGGGCAGTGCGGCGGCAGGATTGCCGATGAGTTTGCCCGTCTAAATAAAAGAGCAAGAGGTTTACGCGGTCTTAATATCATCACCGGCGCTTATGCCGTCAATACTGATGTCGCTGATATGAGCGGCCTGACCACCATTAAGTCAGATTACAATCACCGCATTCTCATCGGGAATAAAAAGACGCAGGGACACGGCGTCGGGAAAATTAACGAGCTTGGCGCGGAAATCGCCCATGAAGATGCCGACAAGGTCATCGAGACAATCAGAAGCACCGAGCACTTCGCGGAAACGGACGCCTTTTTGCTAATCGCCGGCGCTGCGGGCGGTACGGGTTCCGGTGCGATAGCCGTAATGACGCAGCAGATAAAAGAACGTTATGTGGATAAACCAGTCTATAACCTCATCGTCCTTCCTTTCGAGCATGAGGTCGTTACCGAGGAAAGAACGGTCTATAACGTGGCTACCTGCCTCAAGTCCAGCTACCTAGTGGCGGATGCCATATTTCTGGTAGATAACCAGAGATATGTTATGAAAGATGCATCTCTGACACGTAACTTAGCCAAGATAAACCAGTTTATCGTGCATCCGTTTTTCAATCTCCTCTGCGCCGGAGAAGAGAAAAAAACACAGTATATCGGAGCCAAGATTCTTGATGCCGGCGATATTATCCAGACGCTGGTAGGCTGGACCACGCTCGGCTACGGGCAATCACAAACTTCGATTTTTAAGAATTTCTTAAAAGGAGCACGCGATTTCAGGGATAAAGCCACGGAAACACAGCGGGGTATCCATGCCCTCGATGAAGCAATCAGCAGCCTATCCATCAAGTGTAATCCTCTGGAATCCAAGCGGGCGCTTTATCTCATCTCCGCCCCAGCCAAGGAAATCAATGTCGACCTGATAAAAGAACTCGGCACATATGTAAAAAATATGGCGCCGGAAGCTGTCATCAGGAGCGGCGATTACCCAAGGGAAAAAGGCAACATGGATGTCACTTTAATCCTCTCGGAAATGAGCGATGTGGAAAAAGTGAGGAGCTATTTCACCAAAGCCATCAATCTTATCGCTGAACTGAAGAAACGCCAAGAAGGCTTAGTAAGCACACAGCGAGGGATTGATGTCTCTATCAAAGACATTCCCTCGCTGTTATAGCGTAAATATTCAATTATTCTTCCGGATTACTTTCTTAAAGCCTGGCGACCCCAAGAAATGGTCATCTTATCAACAACCCGGATGTTTTTAACTTATTTTTACTGCACACGTAGCCGAACCTGCGTATCCACGCGACCGATTACTCGCAGCAATTATCTGGCTATCTTCGAATAAATCTGCCAGGCCTGCTCAATTGTCTCGTCGCGGACCTGCCACGCTCTCTCAATAGTGCTGTCGCGGGTGCTCGCGGCATCGGTGACGGCCGCTTCGCAAGCGCTGTTGGCCACTTGTTCGGCGCTCTTATAATCCTCTTCAGCCTGCTGCATAGCTGCTTCGCGAGAACTCGCCGCCCTTGCCAGCGCTTCCTCTCGTTCTTTCATAGCCTTAGATACAACAGAAGCGTAAGCGCGGGCAGCCTGCTGCTCAGCACGCCGGTAGGCTTTAGCTACCTGACTTTCATTTTCATGGTAAGCCTTAGCGACCTGCCGCTCGGCATCCATGTAGGCAGCATAAGCCCTTTCGGCTTGACTCATTACTTCGTCTAGTGGATTAGCGGAGCGTTCTTCCTCTTTTGGTTCCTCAATACCGGCGGCAGTCTCTTCGACCGCTTGAGCTTTTTTCTTCTGGGTAGGCACCAGGCACCTCCTTCAATAATCTTATATTATCTTTTAATTTTTCTTTTCAGGTTCTACTTAGTGCCAAGTATATTGCGCACCATATAAAAAGTCAAGATATATATTCTCTTTATACAGAGTAATTTTGTACTCATTTTTTGGCATTTTGCGGGCAGGTAAATGTAAACTTTTTATTTCAGCCCTCTTCGTCCTCATCTTCATCGGACTGTAATTTCTTGGCTTCATACATCTTGGAGAGCAACTCCAGGCGTTCCGCCATCTTTTTCTTTGCTTCCCTGGGAGTTTCTTTGGTAGGCTCTTCCGCTTTTTCTTTTTGCGGTTTTCCGGCTTTACTCGATTTCTTCACCTCTTCTTTAAGAGTATCCAACGCGGTCTTGGTTTCCTCGGCAGCAGCTTCATGGACTTCTTCAGGCTCTTCTTCCTCTTCGATAGCTGCCTTTTTCTCGGCTGCTTTTGTTTCAGGAGCTACCTCTTTTTTCTGGCTCTTTTGGGTTTCCTGATAGGACTTTGAAGATGCAGAAGCACTGTCTTTGGGTACTCTGGTAGATGCCTCCGTAGCTTCTTTGACGGCTTTTACCGTTCTCTCCGCCGACTCTCTGGAAGCCCTAATCAGGGCGTCGGTCACTTCACGGGCTGTTTTCACCGCCGCCTCTGCCGCTTCTTTAGTTTCGCGGCTTATCTGTTGCGCCCGGGCTATTGCCGCCTGTATATCCTTCTCCGTAGATTCGGATAATTCTCTGGCAGATGTTATGGTATTATCTATAGCCTCGTGAACGGCGTTCAGCGTTTCTTCAGAGGTCACGCGTGCAGATTCGCTGATTTCATTGGCAGTTTCTATCGCTTTTTCCGATTCCGCTTTTAAAGCCTCGATGGCTTCACGCGCTGCTTTAACTGATTCTTCGGCGGATGCCCGTGAAGCATTCATCGCTTCTTCAATCCTGCTGATTGTATCGCGGAATTCTGCGGCGGATGTTTCCGCTTTTGCTGATGTTTCTTTGCCTATCTCTTCTGCCCTGGTAATGGCTTCCTTAGATGCCGCTATTGATTTTTCAGAAGCATCTTGAGCAGACTTAATAGCTGACTGCGCTACGTCATTTACGGATTTCACGGTTGTTTCTAATTCCTCATGGGCTTTTTGGGCCGCGTCTTCTGTAGTGGCTACAGCTTTCCTGCCTTCTTCCTGCGCCTGCGCCACCGCTTCTTGTATAGTGTTCACTGACTCTTCAGCTGCTTTCGAGGCATCACTGCTTACCTGTTCGGCGTTGGTGATGGCTTCCTGGAACTTCCGGGCAGCTTCTGCGGCATTATCTTTAGCTTCCTGGGCAGTGACATCGGCACGGGCAATAGCCTCCTGCGATGCCTGTATCGAAGCTGCCGAGGCTTCCTGTGATGCTTTATTAGCGGCTTCTGTCGCCGCTTTCGTCTCTTTAGCAACCTCTTCCACCCGCCGGACCGTTTCCTGGGATACTTTCTGTGCAGCTTCTACGGCCTGCTTGGTTTCCCTGCTGATGGCTTCGACCCGGTTCATCGTTTCCTGCGAAGACCGCTGTGAAGATTCAGCCACTTCTCTGGCAACGGTACTGATAGTTTCCGCCCGCTTGGCGGCTTCTTCTGAAGCCCTGGCAGCCACTTCAGCGGTTTCCCTGGTGGATTTGCTTACCTTCTCCGCTTTCAGGCTGGTCTCCTTGGCTACTTTATTAGTGCTTTCGGCAGCATCCCTGGCTTCCCTGGCCATCTTGTCCGCCCGTGAGGTTGCTTCTTTAGCAGCTTTGACCGACTCGTCAACGGCTTCTTTGGCTGCCTTTATTGATGCTTCGGCCATACTTAAGGCTTCCTGAGACATATCTCTGGCGGATTCCGCTGTTTTCTTGGCTTCCCTGCTTATCTCATCTATACGGGTCAGGCCGCTCTGCGAAAGCATTAATGCGGATTCGGCTGACTGCATGGCCTCCTGGCTGATTTTTTCCGCCCGCGTGATAGCTTCCTGGAAAGACCTGGCCATCGCCTCGGTTGTCTCCTTGGGTCTTTGAGCGACCTCTTCAGCTTTCTTGATTGCCTCGTTGGCGGCTCTCAAGGTTGCCACCATTGCTTCCTTAGATTCCTTGCTTATTTTTTCCGCCCGGGCGATAGCGTCCTGTGCGGCTTTTGCCGCTTCCTCGGCCGCAGCCTTGGCCTCTTTACCAATCTTCTCGGCGCGTTGCGCCGCCTCGATAGCCGTCTTTGTCGATTTCCCCGCCGCCTCCTTGGCCAACCGCGACAGAGATTCAGCCCTGGCTACCGCTTTCTCAAAATCGGTGATGTTGCCTTCAACTTCTTCCTGTAATTCCGGGGACATTATCCTGCCTTTATATAAGAGTTTCTATAATCAGCATAGACTATTATATTATCCAAGCGCCACTTTTTCAATAAACCCATCGTATCTTTTATTTATAGCCCGAATGTCACAATCGTTAATAGTACAAAAAAATACCGTTTATGTAATCTGGAATGATTGACTTTCTCCTATTATTATGCTAAAAATAGCATAACTCTATATAACGAGGTGAAAGATGAAATTAGTAGTTGTCGGCCTGGGACAATGCGGCGGTAGAATTGCTGACGAGTTTGCCCGGCTTAATAGTAAAGCTAAAGCACGGCGTGGTATGACCATTATTACCGGCTGTTTTGCGGTCAATACCGATGCCGCTGATTTGAGCGGACTTTCCAGCATCAGTAACGACCACCGCCACCGTATTCTAATCGGCGCGCGCAAGACCGGCGGTCATGGGGTGGGAAAAATCAACGAACTGGGCGCCGAAATTGCCAAAGAAGATTCCGATAAAATTATTGAAAATCTCCGCAATACCAAGAAATTTTTTGAAACTGACGCCTTCCTGCTTATCGCCGGGACAGCGGGCGGTACCGGCTCCGGCGCTATTTCTGTGGTTACCCAGCACCTGAAAGAACGATATATCGATAAACCGATCTGGAACCTGCTGGTCCTCCCCTTCGAGCATGAAGAATCCACCGAAGAGCGGACCATGTTCAATGTAGCCACCTGCCTCAAATCCTGCTACTCGGTAGCCGATGCCGTTTTCCTGGTTGATAATCAAAGATACGTCAGGAAGGATTCTTCCCTCCAGTCCAACCTTTCCAAGATTAACAGCATGATAGCCGACCCGTTTTATAACCTCCTCTGCGCCGGTGAAGAGAAAAAGTCCAAGTATATCGGCGCCAAGCTACTCGATGCCGGCGATATTATCCAGACCGTGGTCGGTTGGACCGTTATCGGCTACGGCAAGACCACCGCACCGCTGTTCAAACTGCCGCAGTTACGGAGCGATTTCCGCAAGAAGGGTGCTGAAATACAGAAAGGTATTCAAGCGATGGATGAAGCTATCAGCGAGCTATCGCTGAAATGCAATCCCGCCGATTCGCGCCGGGCTTTGTACCTGGTGTCCGGGCCGGCCAAGGAAATGAACATGGATATGGTTAAGGAAATCGGCGAATATATGAGAGATATCGCCCCGGAAGCCATCATCCGTAACGGCGATTATCCACGTGAAAGAGGCGTGGTGGATGTTACCGTCCTCCTCTCCGAGCTTTCCAACGTGGAAAAGGTGAGGGACTACTATATCCGCTCCACCGACCTTATCCCCGAGTTCAAGAAGCGACAGGAAGAGACCGAGGACAAGCTCAAAGCTCTGAATGACGTCTCCAAGGATATTCCCTCACTGCTATAAAAGCTAGATAAAAAAGCATCAAAGGGGGGTATAAAAGCCCCCCTTTCCTTTTCTCCCGCCATAAACTAAAAACTATCCGCTAATTACACCATTTTTCACTTGGGTAATAACGCTTTTTAGGGTATAATAAAGCCGTAATGGCTTCTCAAGTTTTCTACCGCAAGTGGCGCCCGCAGCTTCTTTCTGAAGTCGTCGGGCAGGAGCATGTTACCAAGACCTTGCTCAATGCCCTCGCCAGCGAGCGCGTCTCCCATGCCTATCTCTTTTGCGGGCCCCGCGGCACCGGCAAGACCACCACCGCCCGGGCACTGGCTAAAGCCATCAACTGTCTGACCAACGGCAAGGGCGAACCATGCAATACCTGCGATATGTGCATGGGCATTGCCGAAGGCAGGGCTCTCGATGTTATCGAAGTGGATGCCGCCAGCAACACCGGCGTGGAGGATATCCGCAACCTGCGCGAAAAGGTCAATTACGCGCCCAACCAGGCCCGTAAAAAGGTCTATATCATCGATGAAGTCCACATGTTAAGCACCAGCGCCTCCAATGCCCTGCTCAAGACACTGGAAGAGCCACCCCCCCACGTAATCTTTATCCTGGCTACCACCGAAGTGCATAAACTCCTGCCGACTATCCTCTCGCGCTGCCAGCGTTTTGATTTCCACCGCCACACGCAGGCTAATACCGTGACAGAACTATCCAGGGTCTGTGAAGGCGAAGGCATCACCGCCGAGCCAGGGGCATTAAAACTGATCGCCAGGGCGGCTACCGGCAGCATGCGTGATGCCCTCAACCTGCTGCAGCAGCTGGTTACCTTCTATGGTGATGACATCAAGCTCCATCACGCGCAGGCGCTCCTGGGCATTTCCGGCGACCAGCGCTCCCGGGAACTGGTCGATCATATTATCGATAAAGACACCGCCGCCGGAATCAACACCTTGAACGGCGTTAATAACGACGGACTCGACCTGCGGCAGTTCCATCGGGAAGTCATGGAATTTTTACGATTGCTCCTGCTGGTCAAGACCGGCTCCTCGACATCGCTCGAACTTACCGCCGATGATGTTAAAGAGCTTAAAGAACTGGCCGACAAAGCCACCCTGCCTCAAATAATAAAAGCGGTTAAGCGTTTCGGGCAGCTTGAGCTTAACCTGGATAACTATTCAACCCTCCCCCTGGAGCTGGCAATAGTCGATGCCACCATGCCAGATGCAGACGTTAAAGAAGAGCCCGTCCATAAGGCACAACCCGAGCCTGTGTCAAAAAAGCCGCCGGTCGTTAAAGCAGCTCCACCAACTGCCGAACAAAAAACGGTCCGTCCGGAGGAGAAAAAGACCCCCCAGACGCAGCCTCCAACGGCGTCAAAAGCCCCTGCCGCTGAAACACAACCTCCACCCCAGACTCCCAAAGCGGATGATACTCCTCTTACCGCCGGCAGCCCCATTGAACAGCTGCAGGGACAGTGGAGCAAGATGATTAATGAAGCGCCGGACGGCATGAGTAAGACCCCGGCGGCAGCGCTGCTGCGGAGCGCCCGGCCTAAAGAAATCGCGAATGACGTCCTGGTACTGTCCTTTAAATATCCCATGCACAAGGAAAATATGGAAAAACTGGAAAACCAGAAGATGGCCGAGAAAATCGTCAGCAGCTTTATGGGCCGTTCCTGCAAGGTTCGCTGCGTTTACGAACATGAGAATAATCACCTGGTCAAAGCTGCCTTAAAGATGGGCGCCCGGGTCATCGACGGGGAGGAAACATGAACAAGTTTATGATGCAGCAGGCACAGAAACTCCAAGCGCAGCTTTTAAAAGCGCAGGAAGAGCTGGCCAATCTTAATGTGGAAGCCAGTTCCGGCGGCGGCATGGTAACCGTCGTGATGAACGGTCAGATGCATATACAGTCGGTAAAAATCTCCAAAGAAGTCGTCAACCCGGAAGAAGTGGAAATGCTCGAAGACCTGGTGCTGACCGCCGTAAAAGAAGCGCAGGCTAAAGCGCAGGAAGCCGCCGCGCAAAAGATGGGCGGCCTTACCGGCGGACTGAAAATACCCGGCTTAATGTAGAAGGAGTATCAGTGTCGAAACAGGAACCCATTACCCCCGCCAGCGACGCCATCGGCAGGCTCGTTCAGGAGTTCAGCAAGCTGCCCGGCATCGGGCCCAAGAGCGCCCAGCGCATTACCTTCCACCTCCTCCGCTCCCCGGAAGAAAAAGCTAATGACCTCGCCGAGGCTCTGGTATCTTTGAAACAGCGCGTCAACCTCTGCTCCATCTGCTGCAATGTTACAGAGACCGACCCCTGCCCTATCTGCCGCAACAGCCAGCGCGATATTTCGCAGGTTTGCATCGTAGAACAGCCGCAGGATATCCTGGCTTTAGAGCACACCGGTGTTTATAAAGGACTCTACCACGTCCTCCACGGCGCTATCTCCCCCACCGAGGGCGTCGGCGCTGATGACATCCGCACCAAAGAACTACTCGCACGACTCCAGAACCATACGGTACAAGAGGTCATACTCGCTACCAACACCAACATGGAAGGCGAGCAGACCGCCATGTACCTTTCCCGCATTATCACCCCCCTCAACATCAAAGTTACCCGCCTTGCCCGCGGCTTGCCCTTCGGCACCGAGCTTGAGTACGCCGACGATGTTACCCTTACCAGAGCTCTAGAGGGAAGGCAGGAGTATTAAAGCATCCCCCTGCTTTGACTTGCCCCAACCGTTACGTTAATATCAAATCGACAGGGAGGGGCAATTATTTTGACTCATTACCACGGCGGCTTACTGCCGTTTGACGACCCCGAGAGGAGAAAGTGGCAGGACCCTGAAGCTATACTCTCTGAAATCGGTCTGAAGCAGGGACTTACTTTCGCCGATATCGGTTGCGGCGGCGGATTTTTCACCCTGCCGGCCGCCCGGATAGTTGGTAACAAGGGCAAAGTCTTCGGTCTGGACGCCAAACCAGCGTCTATAGCCGCCCTTAAAGAGCAGGCGGCAAAAGAAGACTTAAAAAATCTTTACCTGACCTCCGGCCGCGCCGAAGAAACAATTATCTGCCACCGTTGCGCCGATATCGTCTTTTTCGGGATAGCCCTCCATGATTTTCAAGACCCTTCTAAGGTCCTCCAAAACACCAGGAATATTATCAAACTCGACGGCAAACTGGTCAATCTAGACTGGAAAAAAGAGGAGATGGTTTACGGGCCTCCCCTGAACATCCGTTTCGACGTAAAGAAGGCGTCACGCCTCATTGAAAATGCCGGGTTCACCATCGAGTCCGTAAAAGACAGCGGTCTTTACCATTACCTGATAACGGCAAGACTGGCAGATTGAACATGGATAAAATTACAGACATCAAGGCTATTTCCTTCGATGGCGACCAGACCCTCTGGGACTTTCAAAAAGTCATGCGTCACTCCCTCGGTTATGTAATGTTAGAGTTGGAAAAGACTGACCCCGTCGCTGCATCCAGGCTCGATATCAATAAAATGATAGAAATCAGGGACAGAGTTACGAGAGAATTGAGTGGAAAATTCACTCATCTTGAGACTCTCCGCCTTGAAGCCTTTAAGCAAACTTTGAGAGACGTTGGCCGCCCTGATGATACCCTGGCAACTAGGCTCAATGAAGTCTATCTTAAACACCGCTTTGAGGATATCGAGCTTTACGATGATGTTTTGCCCACGCTGCAAACGTTGAAAAAGAAGTATGCCCTGGGACTCCTGTCCAACGGCAATAGCTACCCGGAACGCTGCGGATTAGATAATATTTTCAGGTTCGTTGTTTTCGCTCAAGACTGCGGGGTGGAGAAGCCTGCTCCGGAGTTCTATCGCATCGCCGTGGAAAAAAGCGGCTTTAAAAAAGAAGAGTTGCTGCATGTCGGCGATTCTTTAGAAAATGATGCTATCGGAGCAAACAATGCTGGTATCAGGTCTGTCTGGCTTAACCGGCAGCCATCGCTCCTCGAACCTCATGCTAAAATAGACTACGAAATTCGTACTCTGACGGAACTGCTGGAATTTCTTTAATAGGTAATATCAATGTCAGACCCGCGTGAATATCAAACAGAAGCCGTCGTCATTAAAAAGACGAAGCTCGGCGAGGCAGATTCCATCCTGACCTTATTTACCCCCCGCCTCGGCAAGATTCAGGGTTTCGCCAAGAGCCTGCGCAAGCCTAAAAGTAAAATGGCGGGCCACCTTGAACTACTCACCCACAGCACCGTGTCTTTCTCCCGTGGCCGCGGGAATATCGATACAATCGTCGGCGCGCAGACCGTTAATACTTTCCTGCCGATAAAAAACGACCTCTGGCTAACGTCCTGCGGGCTTTACGTTTCCGAGCTTATCCACCAGTTCACCGCCGAGCATCAAGCGAATTTCGGACTCTTTAGGCTTTTGGTGGATACCCTTGACCGACTCTGCCGGGCCGAAAATAAGGAGCTTGTCCTGCGCTGCTTCGAGTTGCACATGCTGGAAAGCGCCGGCTACCGTCCCCAACTAAGAGAATGTGTTGTCTGCCACAAAACGCTGGAGCAAACCAATAACTACTTTAGCCCTGCGGCCGGCGGTATGCTCTGCCCCAACTGCTCCACCAGCCAGCCGTTCGCCTATACCCTCTCCGTTAACGCCCAGAAAGTCCTCCGGCTCTTACAGGGTGAGGACTTTTCCGCCGCCACCCGCGTCAAAGTCGATACAACGCTCGGGCGGGAAATAGAAAACGCCATCGGCGGCTACCTGAAATACCTGTTGGAAAAAGACATCAAATCCGCCACCTGGCTGGATACTTTAAGAGAACAGCGATTGCACTTTAAGCAAACGCCTTAAAATCAAGGCGAGCCTTACTTTATTACCTTTGCCCCGACATAAGACTGCAAGACTTCCGGCACGTTGATTGAACCGTCGGCCTGCTGGTTGTTCTCCATGACGGCAATCATTATCCTCGGCAATGCCAGCCCCGACCCGTTAAGCGTATGCACGAACTGCGGCTTGGCATTCGGTTCAGGGCGGTAGCGTACGTTGGCCCGCCGCGCCTGGAAGTCCCCGCAGTTGGAACAGGAGCTTACCTCCAGCCATTCCCCGCAGCCAGGCGCCCACACATCGATGTCATACGACTTAATCGACGTGAAACCGAGGTCGCCAGTGCAAAGCTTGCGGATGCGGTAGGCCAGTCCCAGCTTTTGGCAAACGTCCTCGGCGTCACGGGTAAGTTTTTCCAGTTCGTCGTTAGAAGTTTCCGGCATAACGAATTTATACAGCTCCACCTTGTCGAACTGATGCCCCCGCTTAATACCCCGGGTATCTTTACCGGCGGACATCTTCTCGCGGCGGAAGCAGGCGGTATAGGCGCAGTAGTAAAGCGGCAGTTCTTCGGCGGTGAGTATTTCATCCCGGTGCAGGTTGGTTAGCGGTATTTCCGCTGTCCCCACGAACCAGTAGTCTTCCTCAGCGTCATGATAGATATTTTCCGCGAACTTGGGCAGCTGCCCTGCCCCCACCATACACTCCCTTTTCACCATGTAGGGCGGATAAATTTCGCTATAACCGTGCTCTCTTGTATGCAGGTCGAGGAAAAAGGTTATCAGAGCGCGCTGCAGTCTGGCGCCCATTCCCTTGAGAATATAAAAGCGGGAACCGGAAAGCTTTACCCCCCGCTCGAAGTCGATAATTTTCAGGTTTTCGCCCAGTGTCCAGTGCGGCAAGGGTGAAAAATCCAGCTTTTTAGGTTCACCCCAGGTACGCACAGTGACGTTTTCGCTGTCATCTTTTCCTATGGGCACATCTGGTTGGGGGATATTTGGTATCTGGAGGAGTAGCTCTTCAAGCTGCCTGTCTATCTTGTTTACTTCTTCTTCCAGCGTCTGTATTTCGGTGCGGAGGGCGCGGCCTCTTTCCTGGGCTTTTTCTCTTTCTTTAGAGATAACCTTTCTTTCCTGCCGCAGCGCGTCCAGCTTTACGATGTTCCGGCGGCGCTCCGCATCCAGGCGCAGGACTTCATCAATCGGCGCGCTGTCATGACGGTTTTCTATCGCATTTTTTACGAGGTCAGGATTTTCTCTGATTAATTTAATATCTAACATAGGCTTATCACTCTTTCTCTCTCAACTGCGGGAAGAGTATCACCTCTCTGATAGACTGCTGGTTAGTCAGCA
>Ga0154649_1007_pt1 | contig 12957 bp, 13 predicted proteins | sample Rifle2008BG13ft_FD_116078 | JGI IMG/M metagenome (GOLD analysis project Ga0154649, IMG submission 116078) | Chloroflexi bacterium RBG_13_51_18
GCCAGCTGACATAGGCCTCAATTCGCCCGAGCTTAATAAGGTGTCAGCCGCTACCAAGGCGATGAAGTGGGACAGCCCCAGGACGAGGCTCATCATCTCATCATGCTGTTCCGGGGTCATCACAGCGACCCGGCCGCCGTGTTTTTCAAGATAGCCGGCGATTCTGCGAGCTACCTCTGCTTCCTTTTCCTGCGTTGGGGTCAATACAAAATTCTTATTGGCGATGCCTTTTGCCCCCGGCCCGAAAAGAGGGTGCGCGCCCAGCACGGTGCCTTTCTTGATATAGCGGTGCATAATATCTACGGGTCGTGTTTTGACCGAGGTAATGTCAATCACGGTCTGCCAGTCCTGTACTTGTTGGCTTATTTCTTTCACTACAGTTTCCAGGTTTTCTATAGGAACCGAAAGCAGGATATAATCCGCATTCTTTATAGCTTCCGCATTAGATGCGGCGGTGTTCACGGCAAGATTTTTGCCTGTCACTTTTAAGGCGCGTGTGTCTTTATCGGCGATAACGATTTGATAACCGTCGTTTTTCAGGAAATCGGCCAGCCACCGCCCCATTTTCCCCGCCCCTCCGATAACAGCAATAGTTTTTTTCTCTTTGTTCATACCAACATCAAATGATGACCAGAGATGTGACCGCGATAACAGCGGTTATTTCGACTTCGGGTAAGAACCAAGGATTTTCACGAAGACAGAGTGCTCTTCCAGGGCTTCGAGGGCTTCGGTGACGGATTTTTCCTCGCGGTGGCCGGAGATATCCATATAGAAGTTATATTCCCAGGGCTGGTGGCGGGTGGGGCGGCTTTCCAGCTTGGTAAGATTAATGCTCCTTTTAGCGAACTCCCCAAGGCAGTCGTAAAGGGCGCCGGCCTTATGCTTCAGGGAGAATACAATTGAAGTTTTATCATTGCCGGTGGGCGGGGAATCTTCTTTAGAAAGGATAAAGAAGCGGGTGAAGTTGTGGGGATTGTCCTCGATTTCCTTGGCGAGAATTTTCATGCTGTAAATCTCGGCGGCACGGGCGGAAGCAACAGCCGCATAGTCCAGCCGTTTTTCTTCTTTTATCATCTTAACGCTGCCGGCGGTATCGGAGGCGGGGACGATTTCCGCATTGAGCTGCTTTAAGAAATTACGGCTCTGTCCCAAGGCCTGGGGGTGCGAATAGACAAATTTAATAGTGTCCAGTCCAGCTCCCTCCATAGCTATAAGGCAATGGGTGATGCGCAGCTCCGTTTCGCCGCAGACCATGAGGGGAGAATCAAGGAGGAGGTCGTAAGCGCGGGTGATGCTGCCTTCCAGAGAGTTTTCTACCGGCACCAGAGCGAACGGGACATCGCCCCTTTCCACGGCCTCGAAAATCTCGTCAAGAGTATCGTAGGGCACGCCGCGGGTAGAACTGCCGAAAAAGCGGAGGGCGGCTTCCTCGGTATAAGCGCCCGGCTCACCCTGGAAGGCCACGGCGACGCCCTGGACTTTCTTGCTGGCGTCGATTATCTGGCGATAGATGCCCTCGATATCAGACGGGCTGATTTTACTATCACGGGCGAGGCTGCGAACATGCTTTAAGACACGCAACTCACGCTCCCGGTCTTCGATAAGGCGGCTGGTCTTGTTCTTGCCTTTACCGATTTCTTTAGAGATATTCTGCCGCTCGGCGATAAGTTCGACGATGCGGGCGTCTATCTCGTCTATCTTTTTTCTTAAGTCGTCCAGTTTCATTTCAATACCCTCGGGACCAGGCCGGCCCTCATAGCAAAGTCGCAAAGCGTTACCGCCATCATGGCTCCGACGACAGGCACCGCCCTGGGGACGATGCAGACATCATGCCGGCCTTCAACTTTAATAGGGGTCTCTTTCATTTTCTTAATGTCTACCGTAGATTGCTCCAGGGCAATAGAGGCGGTGGGTTTTACAGCCACCCTGACCACCAGTGGCATGCCATTACTGATACCGCCGAGAATGCCGCCGGCGTTATTGGTCATAGTAACAATTTTACCATCCTTTATCGAAAAGGGGTCGTTGTTTTCCGAGCCTTTTTTACGGGCAGCTTCGAAGCCGGAGCCGAACTCCACGCCTTTGACGGCGGGTATGGCGAGTAAGGCGCGGGCAAGGGCGCCGTCCAGATTATCGAAGACCGGCTCACCGAGGCCGACCGGCACATTGAGAGCGATGCCCTCGATAATGCCGCCGAGGGTATCCCCCTTTTCTTTAACCGAAGCTATCAAAGCCGCCATTTTTATCGAAGCGGCGGCATCGGCGCAGGCGAGGGGGTCTTTTAAAGCTTTTTTCTTTATCACTTCATAAGAAACCGTTTTAGCTTTAATGCCGCCGATTTCCACCGTGTGAGTGATTATTTCAATACCGAGAGTGTTTAAAATTTTACGCGCAACAGCGCCCGCCATGACGAAACCAGCGGTAATCCTGCCGGAGAACCTGCCGCCGCCGCGCCAATCATTAAAGCCACCGTACTTAACCCGGGCTGTATAATCGGCGTGGCCGGGGCGCAAGAGCGACCTGATTTTCTCGTAAGCGGAGTCATCAACGTCTTCATTCCTAACGAGCAGGCATAGAGGAGCGCCGGTAGTAAAACCGCCGGCAACACCGGAGAGGATTTCAACCCCGTCTTTTTCGCGGCGTGACGTGGAAGCTGCACCGACGCCAGCGCGGCGTCGATCTAAAGCCGGCTGGATATCAGTAACATCCAGAGGGAGACCGGCGGGACAGCCGTCAACGATGACACCGACACATTTGCCGTGGCTCTCCCCAAAGCTGGTGATGGTGAATAATTTACCCAGACTGTTGTTCATCTATTTGTATCTCTCCACCGATTTTTTGAAAATCCTGCCAGAAGGCGGGATAGGTCTTGGTAACGCATTCGGCGTCCCTGACAGCAACGCCACCTATAACAGTAGCGATGACAGCGAAAGCCATGGCAATCCGATGGTCATCATGGCTCCTGATAGCAATAGACTCCTGAGAAGCCCCGGCGAAGAACTGCGCTGCTGTAGGCGCTTCATCCAGAGTCTCGTCGACGTTTTCATCATCAGCACTTATTAAAGCATTGATACCGACGATTTTCATGCGATTATCTTCCTCGGTGACGGTAATGCCCAGTTTAACGAGACCTTCTCTGACAGCAGACACGCGGTTAGACTCTTTAAGACGCGCCCGCTGAATACCGGTAAGTTCACTAGTGCCTCTAGCCATAGCCGCAAGTACAGCCATAGTAGGCAGCAGGTCAATACAGTCGGAAAGATCGGCTTTGATTGCCCTCAGCCGGCCATGCGCAATGAGGACATTACTCCCAGAAATTCTTATCCGAGCACCCATATTACGCAACATGTCTACAATAACGCGGTCGCCCTGAAGACTGGCGGTATTCAAGTTCTGGACGACAACTCCCTCCTCGGACATGGCGCCGAGGGCGAGAAAATAAGAAGCCGACGACCAGTCTCCTTCTATTTTTACAGAGGCGGGACAATACTTTTGACGCACGACGACAAACATATTTCCCTGACGGTTTACGTCGATGCCAAACTGTTTAAGACACCGGAGGGTCATCAGGATATAGGGTTTGGAGGTAAGCGGAGTGGTCAATTTGATACTGACAGCCTTGGGCGCGAAGGGAGATATCAGGAGCAAGGCGGAAATAAACTGTGAACTGACGTTGCCCGCGATATCCGTTATACCGCCTTTGAAAGGGCCACCCTCGACGATGACGGGCGGCTGACCCGTTTTCTCCGCCGAGGCTTTTACGCCCAGTTTTACCAGCGCATCGACGAGCGTACCAACAGGCCGCCTGCTCAATGAGGGGCCACCGACCAGCCGGTGTCGACCGGGAATCAACGAGCACAAGGCGGTCATAAACCTCAAAGTGGTGGCAGATTCTCCGCAGTCGAGGTCACCGGTATGGACGCGGAACCTGCCGCCGGTGATTTTCCAGACATCGCCTTCCTGGCGGATAATCGTGCCCAGTTTAGTGAGGACGTTGACGGCGGCATTAGTATCATCGCTGACCAGCGGGTTGATAATCTCGCTTTCTCCCTGGCTTAAAGCAGCACATACCAGCGCCCTGATGGTCATGCTCTTAGAGGAAGGGGCGATTACCGCGCCGGTAATGTTACTTCTGCCGATGGTTACTCTCATAGTCCTTTAGCGTCTCCAATATTTTCTCCGCTGCGGAGTCGATGCCCAGCCGGGACGTATTTATGATGATATCCGCCGAGCGGGTATAAAAGGGGCGGCGAAAATCAAGCAGCTTTTTAATCTCCCGGGCGCGGTCGGCAACATCAAGCAGAGGCCGACCATTCTTATCCGGCGCCGTCCGCTTCAAGATTACCGAGGGCAACGCCGTCAGACATATTATAACGCTTTTCTTTTTCAAGCGGTCAATATTTATTTTATTAAGAACGATACCGCCGCCGCAAGCGATGACGGCATTCTTGCGGGTCGAGATATCCTTAACAACCTCAATTTCAAGCTCGCGAAAGCGAACCTCACCGTCAAGACGGAAAATCTCAGGGATGGACCTGCCGGCTTTCTTTTCGATTTCAGCATCCAGTTCAACGAAGTCTTTACGGAGCTTTTGCGCCAGCAATCGACCCACGACCGTCTTGCCCGTGCCCATGAAACCGATCAGGGCGATGCTAGTCTTCATGACGCTCCAGCATTATTACAGCTTCCTGCCGCATAAGGTCGATGGGGGCCGGTTTACCTGTCCACTTCTCGAAAGCCAGCGCGCCCTGCCAGACGAGCATATCGACACCGCCGATAGTCTTGGCACCAGCGGCGGCGGCTTCCTTAAGGAGCCTGGTTTGAAGCGGATTATAGACGATATCGAAGACAGCAGCGACTTTATCCAGCAGTCCGGCCGGGACCGGGCTGGCATTATGCGCCGGGGACATCCCTACGCTGGTGGCATTAACCACAAGATTAGCGCCGGGGATTACATCGGCGATATGGCCGAGTTCAAAGACCTTCACTTCTCTATGGAGTTCATCCAGTATCAACTGCGCGATATTCTCCGCCCAGTCGAGCTCCTGCTGTCGATTGAGGATGGTCAGGCGGGCGCCTTTTTGCGCCAGAATGTAGGCGATAGCCCGGGCGGCGCCGCCGGCGCCGAGGATGATGACATTCTTGCCCGATGGATTGATACCGTGTTCCATCAAAGCACGGAGGAAGCCCTCGGCATCGGTGTTATAGCCCCTTAATATGCCGTTATTATTGACCACGGTATTAACGGCACCGATTTTCTCCGCCAGGGGGTCGAGGCTATCCAACAAAGGTATGACCGCGACCTTGTGGGGGATGGTAACATTAAAGCCGGCAATGTTCAGAGCTTTAAGACCGGCGACGGCTTGAGGTAAATGTTCCGGCTTGACCCGGAAAGAAACATAAAGATAGTCCAGCCCCATTTTTTGAAAAGCCGTATTATGCATAGCGGGCGACATGGTATGCTCCACGGGGTCGCCGATGAGGGCGCAAATTTTAGTTTTGCCGGAGATTGTCATATTTAACTTTTCTTTTTACCGATTACTGCGATATAAACAGGGCCTTCCGATTCAATATATTTATCTACTTTCCAGTCAGTGCCATCAAGGATATTTTCCATTTCCTTTTTGGAAACCATGAGATAATCCAGCCATGGTGTTGTATGCTTTTTATACCTTACCCTAATTCTCATCTGTCCACACATCCTACCCCTTTTCCTGTTTAACTTATGATAACTTAAGTGGTCAGGATTATCAGTCTTATAAACATCATTAGTCTCGGCGATGATTCTAGCTTGAGGTGATGTTATTTTATAGAATTTTTTAAGAAGCCGTTTGGCGCCGGCGTAACTGCCGAATAGTCCGAAGTTGTTGCCCATCATGAGAACCGTATCAAAGACACCCAATTCAGCATCAATTTGATTTATAGATATCACACGGGCATCTTTCAAGCCTCTTTGTTTACATACTTTGATAGCCAGAGGAGAATTATCTATACCAACCCCGTCCAGTCCCTTTTGTTGTAGATAAAGGGCATGTCTACCTGCACCACAGCCTATATCCAGCACTTTGCCCCGAGCGAATCTCATTGCCTTTTTTTGATGAGGATGCCAGTCATTATATTCACTAAAATAAGCCATCGGCCCGCCGGTAGCATCAATGTATCCATCGTCTCTCTCAATGATTTCCAAGATCGGAGGACCCTGTTTCCCTTTTTTAAAATAGTCGTAAATCTCATGCCCGAAGGCATCCTGTTTATCCGTCAGCATACGTTCACCTGTTCAACATCCGGTAGATGTCTCTTAAGTTTCTGGCCGTCATTTGTCCCTTAGCCGATTCTTTTCCCTCCCCTACCGAGGCATAGGTCAGGTAGCCGCCCACCAGCGGAGAGAGGACGCGGGACAGCTGGCCGGGGGCACCCATGGCAAAGGAGATAATATTGGTCTCCGTAAATTCGGTAATCAACTGCAAAACAGCCAGGTTGTCGGCGAAACTGCGGGCGGTGGTAACGACCTTACAGATACCGGCGCCTACAGCCAGCTGGTTGATGACTATCTGGCGCAGTTTATCGAGCGGCGGCGTCTCCTTTAAATTATGATAGGAAACCAGACATTCTACCCTGCCTTTAAGTTCATTAACTATTTTTTCAACGTCCGGCGCGGCCAGCTCAATATCAATAATATCCGCCCCGAGTTCGACGGCGCGGCGGAGTTCCTTAAGCCTGGCATTTTCATCACCTTCCCACACCCCCCCTTCTTCAGCGGGGCGGTTGCAGGCTATCCAGGGCTTTTTAAGACGCGCCGCCACCTTGCGCCAGCCCTTCCCAATAAGGTCGATACGCACCTCAAAAAGGTCGACCAGCTGTTCAATGTCGTTCAAAGCATCAAGGTCGCTATTAACGACAGCGGCGCAGATTCTAGGCGGGTTTCCAGCCAAAGAGAACCTCCCCGATAAGCCCGGTATCGACTTTATCACTGACGAAAGCATTGCCGAGCGATTTCAACAGAACGAACATAATTTTATCATCCCGGACCTTTTTATCATGCCCGATTAAATCAAGCAGCTTTTCTTTTTCATCACGGTTAAGGTCCGGGAGCTTCACGGGCAGTCCGGCCTGACCGATAACCGCTTCCAGCTTGACAGCATCCTCTTCATGGAGAAGGTCGAGGCGGCGGGATATTTTAGCCGCCGCTATCATGCCGATGGCAACCGCCTGGCCGTGCTTGATTTTAAAATCCGTTACGGCTTCCACAGCGTGGCCGACGGTATGGCCGTAATTCAATATTCTCCTAAAATCGGTCTCCTTTTCATCGGCTTCTACGACCGAGGCTTTAATCCGCACGTTTTTTTCAAGGACATTTTGAAGTACAGCAGTATCCAGAGACATGGCACTTTCCATGTTTTCTTCAAGAAAATCAAAGAGTCCCCTGTCTTTTATGGCGGCGTGCTTGATAACCTCCGCCATGCCGCTGGAGAGCTCTTCCCTGGGGAGGGTCTTGAGAGTATCCAAATCAGCGACGACCAAGCTGGGCTGATAAAACGACCCAATCATGTTTTTTAAACTACCGTGGTCGACGGCGGTCTTGCCGCCGATGCTGCTATCCACCATGGCCAGCAGAGTGGTAGGCACCTGAACCAGAGGAACGCCGCGCATATAGGTTGCGGCGACAAACCCGGCGAGGTCGCCGATGACACCACCGCCCAGCGCCACTACGGGAGATGTCCTTTCAATAAATGCTTCGGCCATTTTCTGGTAGAGTCTGCCGGCGGTGGCTAAAGTTTTCTGCTCCTCGCCCGGCGATACTTCAAGGACGGTCACGTTGAAGCCGGCATTAGCCAGAGAATGCTCCAAGACACCGGCATAGAGTTCTTTGACAGTAGTATCGGTGATAATGACGGCCTTGCCGGAGAAATTCTTTTCCTTCAACCACAGTCCAACACGGGGCAGCAAGGCCGACCCGATGCATATTTCATAGCTGTTTTTACCGAGTTCTACTTTTACCTTTATCATTTATGTAATTTTACCTTTACTCATCGGGTATTGCAATAATATTTTAAGAAGATTTCCTTATGTAATTAGTGTAATTTGTCTCATCAAAGGCGAACCACGAACAAATTATGTAAATAATTACTATGCAAAGATGTTGACAGACAGCATAAAGATATGTTACATTTAATGTTTGGTACTCAAGAATTCAGTAAAAGTAGATAGATTGAGCTGAAAAACCTCTCTCTATCACATTACAAGAATTCGCAATGGATGGGCTTTGGCTCATCCATTATAATTGTAAGGGGGGCAGAAAAAGATAATGCCAACGATTAATCAGCTAGTTAGAAAAGGGCGTAAAAAGGCTATTGTCAAAGATAAGACGCCGGCACTGGGTTTTACCTATAACTCCTTGAAAAACCGGATGACAAAAGGAAAGAGTTCCCCGCAGAAGCGGGGCGTCTGTATCCAGGTGAAGACGACCACCCCCAAGAAGCCTAATTCCGCATTACGCAAGATAGCCAAAGTGCGGCTGACCAACCACGTAGAGGTTACCGCTTACATACCCGGTGAAGGCCACGAACTGCAGGAGCACTCGGTTGTACTGATCCGGGGCGGGCGCGTACCGGACCTGCCCGGCGTACGCTACCACATCATCCGGGGGACGATGGACACGACCGGTGTAGCTAACCGAAAGCAGGGCCGCAGCAAATACGGCGCCAAGAAAGGCAAAGGGAAGGCTGCCGAAGCGGCTACCGAATAAGACGAGGAAATAATATGTCCAGAAGAGCTAGAGCAGAGAAAAAAGAAATAATACCCGACGCAAAATACCGCAGCATAACCGTATCGCGGCTGATAGTGAAAGTGATGGAGCGCGGCAAGAAAAGAACCGCGGAAAATATAGTGTATAGCGCTTTAGAGAAGCTGGGACAGCAGGTCTCTAAAGACCCGGTAACGGCGCTGGAACAGGCAGTAAAAAACGCCACACCCTTGCTCCAGGTTAAACCGAGGCGTGTGGGCGGCGCTACTTACCAGGTACCAGTAGAAGTACTACCGGACCGGGGGCTTTTCCTGGCGCTTTCCTGGCTGATAAACTCGGCGCGGTCGAGGAAAGGCAAGGCAATGCACGAGAAGCTGGCCGATGAGCTTACCGAGGCCTTCCAGGGACAGGGAAACACGATTAAAAAACGAGAAGACACGCATAAAATGGCCGAGGCGAACCGTGCCTTTGCTCACTACAGGTGGTAAAGAATTTTGGTGATTAACAACAGTGTTAAAGTAAAAAATAACAAAATGGCAGCGGGAGAGAATAAAGTGTCCAGGGAATTTCCTCTGGAAGATATTCGAAACATTGGCATTATCGCCCATATCGATGCCGGCAAGACGACCGTCACCGAGAGGATACTATATTATACCGGGAAGACTTATAAACTGGGCGAGGTTCACGAGGGCACCGCGGTCATGGACTGGATGGACCAGGAGCGGGAACGCGGTATTACGATTACAGCGGCGGCCACGACCTGCTACTGGCGCGAACACCGTATCAATATTATAGACACCCCGGGACACGTTGATTTCACCGCCGAAGTCGAGCGCAGCTTACGGGTCCTCGACGGCGGCGTGGTTGTATTCGATGCCGTTTCCGGCGTCGAAGCACAGTCGGAAACAGTCTGGCGGCAGGCGGACAGATACAAGGTGCCACGCATCTGCTACATCAATAAAATGGACCGCATAGGCGCCAGCTTCAACCGAACGGTTTCCATGATAGAAACGAGATTACGAGCTACTCCCCTCCCGATACAGATTCCGCTGGGTTCCGAGGAAAAATTTTACGGAGTAGTGGATTTAATCAATAACAAAGCGTGGCGATTTAGCAACGACCCGGATGCCGAGCCGGAAGAAATACCGATTCCAGAAGATGAAATAAACAGGGCTGCCGAGGCGCGGCAGCATTTAATCGGGAAAATCGCCGAATATGACGACGCGCTGATGATAGCATTCATCGAGGGGCACCAGGTAGAACCCGAAGAATTGAGAAAGGCCGTAAGAAGGGTAACCCTGAATATCAAAAGCGTACCCGTACTATGCGGCAGCGCCCTGAAAAACATGGGCATGCAAAGACTCCTCGATGCCGTCGTGGACTACCTTCCCTCACCGCTGGAAGTCCCGCCGGTGGAGGGAATAGAAACCAAGACTGGCATAAAAGTTATCCGTGAAGCCAGCGATGACGCACCTTTTTCCGCGCTGGCTTTTAAAGTGGTTACCGACCCCTTCGTGGGGAGGCTGGTGTATTTTAGAGTTTATTCCGGCAGGGTGAAGGTGGGGGCGCAGGTCTATAATCCCATCCGCGAAAGGCCGGAGCGTATCGGACGATTGCTCCTGATGCATGCCAACCACCGCGAGGACATTACCTCCGCCGACACCGGCGCCATCGTCGCCACCCTGGGATTAAAAAATACGTTTACCGGCGACACCCTCTGCGACCCATCCAAACCCATCCTCCTCGAGTCAATCCGCTTTCCCGAACCCGTGATTTCCATAGCCATAGAGCCTAAGACCAGAGCCGACCAGGATAAAATGGGCGAAGCCCTGAAAAAGCTTACCGAAGAAGACCCCACCTTTAAGGTTATTTTTAACGATGAAACCGGCCAAACGATCATATCCGGCATGGGCGAGCTTCATTTGGAGGTACTCACCAGCCGACTTATCCGCGAATTCAATGTGGGTGTTATAGTTGGGCGTCCGCGCGTGGCCTATAAAGAGACAATTACCCAGGCGACTAAAATTGAGGGCAGGTTCGTGCGGCAGAGCGGCGGCCACGGCCAGTACGGCGTGGTAAACATAGAATTCCAACCGCAGGAACGCGGCAAGGGCTTCGAATTCATAGACTCCATTAAAGGCGCGACGATACCACGGCAGTTCATCACACCGGTCAAAGCCGGCATCAAAGAAGCTATGGAAACCGGCGTGCTGGCGGGCTATCCGGTGGTGGACATCAAAGCTACCCTTTACGACGGCAGCTACCATGACGTGGACTCTTCAGAACTGGCTTTTAAAATGGCCGGTTCGATAGCTTTGAAAGACGGCGTGAGAAAAGGCAAGCCCGTCCTCCTGGAGCCGATAATGAACCTGGAAGTGGTGACGCCAGAGCAGTTCCTCGGGGATGTTATAGGCGATCTTAATTCGCGGAGAGGGCACATCGTTAACATAGACCCGCAGGGCGATACTTTTATCATCCACTGTTTGATACCCATGGCAGAGTCGTTCGGTTATGCCACGAGCCTGCGGTCATTGACGCAGGGGCGAGCGACTCACTCGCTGGAATTTCACAATTACGAGCAACTTCCGGCCGAAAAGGCGGAGGAGATTATAGAAAAGGCTGTAGGCAAGAAAAATGGCTAAACAGAAAATCCGGATTAAACTAAAGGGCTATGATCACAAGGTAGTCGACCTGTCAGCCAGGCAAATCCTGGAAGCAGTGGAAAGCACCGGAGCGGTAGCGGTAGGCCCGGTCCCTTTGCCGACGCACATCCAGAAATTCAGCGTCATCCGCTCTCCTTTTATCGATAAAGACTCGCAGGAGCAGTTTGAAATCAGGACATACAAGCGCCTTATCGATATCATGGAGACGACTTCCAAGACAATCGATGCGCTGACCAAGCTCAACCTGCCTTCCGGGGTAGAAATAGATATCAAGCTATAAATTTTTTGGTGGAATTATGACGATAGGAATTTTAGGCAAAAAGCTGGGCATGACCCAAGTATTCGGGAAGGGCGGCAAAACCGAGGCAATCACCGCTATTGAAGCCGGGCCTTGCACGGTGATGCAGATAAAGACCGTAGAGAAAGACGGCTACAGCGCGGCACAGCTGGGTTTCATGGAAAAAAAGCAGGCAAAGACCGGCGGCAAGAAGGGCAAAGCCAAAGAGAAAGGCTCTGTCAAGTTCAAGTACCGGCGGGAATTCAGGCTGGACAATAGCCCCGATATTGAAGCCGGGCAAAAGATAGATGTTAGTTTATTCAAAGCCGGGGATATCATCGATGTCTGCGGAATATCCAAGGGCAAGGGATTTGCCGGCGGGGTGAAACGATATCATTTTAAAGGCGGACCCAAGACCCACGGACAGTCCGACAGGTGGCGCGCGCCGGGTTCCGTAGGCTCCAACACCAGCCCGGGCCGCGTCTTGAAGGGGCTACGCATGGCAGGCCACATGGGAGACGATCGCGTAACGGTCAGCAACCTGGAAGTATACGAGACCGACCCCGCCCGCAACCTGCTGCTGGTAAAAGGCGCGGTGCCCGGCATGACTAACGGACTGGTGATAATACAGAAGTCCAAGAGGGAGAAGAAGTAAGGTGCAAGTCCCAGTTTATAACCTGACCGGAGAGGAAGTCCGGAAGATCGAAATAAGCGACAGCGTTTTCGGAGTGCCTTTTAACGAGGCAGTCGTCCACCAGGTAATGGTGGGGCTGCGGGCTAACACCCGCCAGGGAACGGCTTCAGCCAAGACCAGAGGCGAGGTGAACGGCAGCACGCGAAAGCTCTACCGACAGAAGGGCACGGGCTCTGCCCGGGCCGGCAGCAAAAAATCACCGACCCGCCGCGGCGGGGGCGTTACCTTCGGGCCGAAACCGAGGGACTACCGACAGGAGATACCCAAGAAAATACGGCGTTTAGCACTAAGATGTGTCCTCTCCTCGAAAGCGGGGGAGGGCGACCTGAAAATAATCGATGCTTTCGATTTCGCCGAGCCGAAGACCAAGAATATGATAGTAGTGCTGGCGGCGCTGGGGATAGAGTCCTCCGCCATTATCGTGACGCAAAAGCCGGAGCTAAACGTGATTAAATCCTCACGGAACATACCGGAGGTGCTGACTACACCCGCCAACGTGCTTAATATCCTGGATATAATGTCCCACAAGACGCTTCTGATGACCGAGGAAGCGGTCCGCACTGCGGAAAAGCTATGGGGC